>ENA-OQEX01000075-OQEX01000075.1-human-gut-metagenome-genome-assembly--contig:-NODE-75-length-56540-cov-13.384539_pt1 | contig 56540 bp, 60 predicted proteins | sample MGYA00242802_ERZ504649 | MGnify/ENA primary metagenome ERZ504649 (study PRJEB26092, sample SAMD00036194) | human gut metagenome | host: Homo sapiens | study: EMG produced TPA metagenomics assembly of...
GGACAGGAAAGCCCCCGCACCGCATGAAACGACGCGAGGGCTTGATGGTGACCCCGGCCGGGCTCGAACCGGCGACCTTGAGATTAGAAGTCACATGCTCTATCCAGCTGAGCTACAGGGCCAAACTAAACACAGTATAGTCAGTTCGCACACGGTTGCCAACTCGACACGGCAGTCACATCGCCTTGAGCACAATGCCGACGATGGCTACGAGCACGCCGACGTATTGGATGCCGGCCACGGGCTTGCGTGGCACGCCAAGCAGGCCGAAACGGTCGACCAGCAATCCTCCGCCGACCTGACCGAGCAATACCAGCATCACCGTCATGCCGGTGCCGATATGCGCGGACAGGTACGCGTTGCACATCACCAGCGTCGCACCCAGCAATCCGCCTGCCCACATCCACCACGGATTGCCTTTCTTCAGCGCGTCGCCGAGGCTGTAGGTGCGGTCGACGAATGCGACGACGATCGCAAGCGAGATCAGACCGACCACGAACGAGGCGAGCGATGCCTTCACCGGCGATCCCAACGCGACGCCCAGCTTGCCCAACAACGCCGTCTGCACGGCCGAACACATGCCGAACGCGATGCCTGCGCAACTCCACAGCACGGTCGCGGAACCTGGCACATGTACGGCTTTTCCGTCAGTTTCGGATTTTTCGGAATCGCCGGAATTTTCCGAACCGCCAGCCGGGCGATCGATGGCAGGCCTCAATCGCAGATTCGGTCCGGCGACGGCAAGCAGGAAGCCGACCAGCGTGATTGCCGCGCCTGCGATGCGCAGCGGGGAAATCGGCTGCGCGGTAGTGCCGAACCAGCCGAAAGCGTCGATCAGCAGGCCCATGACGATCTGTCCGGTGACTGGCATGATCACGGTTTTGAGACTGCCTAGTTTCGGCAGCAGCAGCACATTGCCGGTCAGGAAAGTGACACCGAACACGCCCGCGAACCACATCCACCATGGACCGTTCGCCGCGGTGGCGGGAATCAGCGGATACGGGCCAAGCAGCAGCGTCAAAGTCAGCATCGCAATGAGGCCGACGCTGAACGACACCAGCGAGGCGCGCAACGGCGAGCCGATGGAACGGCCGAGCCGCGTGTTCACCGCGGTCTGCACCGGCGTGATCAGTCCGGAGAAAATTCCCAGCAATCCTTGCAGCATGTTCAGCCTTCCTACGTTTCTCGGCACACGCTTCCCGGCACAGATTATCACAGCACCAGACCATCAGCCGACGTAACAATAAACCCTTGAAATCCAATGATTCCAAGGGTTTTCATGCAATCCCAGCAAAAGGTGCGAACCGGCGACCTTGAGATTAGCGGTCAGGGAAACCGGTCGAGGCCAAACGCTACTCGATAATCCAGCTCAGGCCGACGAGCACGATGACGAACAGCACGTTCACCGCGGTGTAGACGGCCAGATAACGGCCTTTTTTGTCCGGGTAGGCGCGCGTCACGTTCTGTAGCCGATCAGCGACGCCATGGACGCGATCAGCGTGCCCAAGCCGCCCAGGTTGGTGCCGATGATCAGTTCACGCCACTGGTCGCAGAAGCCGGACAGCAGCAGCGTGGTCGGCACGTTGGAGATGAACTGGCTGGACACCACGGCCACTTCCAGCGGATGCGCGCCCACCAGCGAGGCGGCCAGCTCGTAGAATTCCGGCACGCGTTTCATGTTGCCGATGAAGATGAAGAACATGCAGAACGTGAGCGGCAGTCCCCAATCGACGTTGCGGAACACGCGGCGGTCGCATAGCAGGAACGCCACGAACACGATGACGCACATCAACCACAGCGGAATGAAATCGCTCACCGCCAGCAAGCAGACGACGAACAACGCCGTGTATACGATCGCACGCCAGCCGCCATAACCGGCACCGTAGCCGGTCACGCGAATCTCGTCAGGCTGCGGCCGGTCGGAATGCGGGGCGAGTACGTTCTGTTCGATGCCGGAACCATCGATCGCGGAAAATTCGGAAACCGGTTTGCTGCCGAAAATCACGCAGGTGATGATTATCAGCAGAACGGCTGCGGTAGCGGAATACGGGGCCATGATGCCGATCATCTCGGACGTCGGCATGCCCGTCAACGCTTTCAGATACAGGTTGTGCGCGTTGCCAATCGGGGTGAGCATGCTGCCCACGTTCGCGCCGATGGTCATCAGCGTGCCGACAAGCACCGCATGCTCTTCCATGTGCGCCATCGTCAACACCGCGATTGCGAACGGCACGAAGGTGACCAACGCCACATCATTGGTGATGAGCATGCCGGAGAAGAACGGCAATGCGATCAACGTGAGCACCAGGCCACGCGCGGTTTTGACGTGATGCAGCAGGCGCGAGCCGATGATGCGGAACACGCCGATGCGCTGGAAGCCGCACACCACAAGCATCAGACAGATCAGCTGCGAGATGGTGCTGGCGTGGATGTAGCCGGCGTATTCCTTGTCTGGCGGCACGATGAAGCACGATATGAGTGCGAGTATGGAAGCGACTACGAGAATGGTCTCGTTCTTCAGGACCTTGACGACCAATCGCCGCATGCATTCCTCCGTCAATCCCGTTTGCAACCGCCTTGCACACCTTGCAAAACCCAAGCGATTTTCATGCAAACGCCTAGACCACTTTACCCAAAAATGCGACTAGCACGAACCCTCGGCGTGCTGCTTTTCCGACCATTCCAACGATTTTCATCCACTATTGCTTACTGCCGCATGCTTTTGCAAACCGGCGAAACCGAAAACAAGGCCCGCAAATCTTCACAAATTAACCCCGCGTGCGCCAAGATTTTGTCTAAAAACCATCTTCCGTTCGCCTTCGATTCACCATATGGGCGTGTCACGCAACGTTGTTGCCGAAAACACGCGACTGCAGGTCCTTGCGCAGCGTTTCCAGTTTGGTGATCTGTCCGAGCAGTTCGATTTTCTCTGCACCGTCCGGCAGTTGCGCCATGCGGCGCTGGGCCGCGCCGATTTTGCGCATGATGCCGGTATCAAGCAGTCTGACGATCAGTTCGGACGCGTACCGCCGCTCCTCCTGCGTCGGCTTGCGCAATTGCGCCGATTGTTCCTGCGACTCGCCTGCATTGCGGTTCGTGTCCGCTTCGCTCGGCGGCAATGGCAGCGGCATGACGGCCAGCTCGTTGATGACCGAGTCGAGCATCGGACCGCCCGCCTTCGTCAGATTGTGCATCCACAGTCCCTGCGGCACGTCTTCCCCTGGAAGCCCGCCCGCCGCGGCGACCGCTTGGAACAGCGTGCGGAACACCGGCGTCATGAAACTCGACAAGGTCAGGCTGGCGAACATCGTCGGATCGACTGCCAACGGCACCTGGATCAGCGTGGCCATGAACTGCTGTTCGCAGATGAACACGGCGTCGTCGATGCGATAGTAGCTTTGCTCGGCCGCGTCGCGATGCTCCAACGCCTTGCGTGCGGCGGGATTCGCATACGGATTCGCGCCACGTTCCGCATATGCTGGTTCAGCCGACGGCCCCGCATTGTTTTGGAATCGACGTTTCGGCGCGTACGCGTCCTCGTCACGCACGTTCAGTTTGCGACGCTGGTACGCCACTTCGCGTTGCATGATGTCCAGATCGACGCCGATGCGACGCACCGCCTTGCGTGAGTACAGGTCGAGCAGCGAACGGTCTCGGATTTGCGCGATCAGCGGGGCGACCGCCTTGACCGCGCCCATCTGACCTGTCGCGTACGTGGTGTCGAAACGGTCGATTGCCGAATCGATCACGAAATCGTACAGCGGCCGTGCATTGGCGATCAGCGCACGCACCGCCTCGTTGCCGCGTTTGATGCGCAGATCGCACGGGTCGAGGTTGTCTTCGGCGACCGCGACGAACGCCTGCGTCGAAAACGCGGCGTCCAAACCGAACGCGTGGATCGCGGCCTTCTGCCCAGCCGCATCGCCGTCGAATGTGAACACGACACGCGAGCTCAACGCCTGCCCCTCCACCTTCAGGGGGCCAACCAGCTGCACCGCGCCCAACGAATCGTCCGCGATCAATCGGCGAATGATCTTCGCATGCTCGGCGCCGAATGCGGTGCCGCACGTGGCGACCGCCGTGTCGATGCCGGCCAGATGCATGGCCATCACATCGGTATAGCCTTCGACGATCACCGCCTGGCGTTTCTTCACAATCGCCGATTTGGCAAGGTCGATGCCGTACAGCACCTGTGTTTTGCGGTACAGCTGCGTGTCGGGCGTGTTGATGTATTTCGCGTTGATCGTGTCATCCTCGTACAGCTTGCGCGCGCCGAAGCCAAGCGTACGACCGGTCGAATCGCGAATCGGCCATGTCACGCGGCCACGGAAATAGTCGTATACGCCACGCTGGCCCTGACGTGCGAGTCCCGCGTCGAGCATCTCCTGCTGGGTAAAGCCTTTGCCGGCAAGGTGCCGCACCAGGTTATCCCATCCTTGGGGGGCATATCCGCAGCCGAACCGCTGGCAGTCGGCCTGGCTGAAGTTGCGACCGTCCAACAGCTTGCGCGCGGCGAGCGCCTCCTTGGTCATCAGCTGGGAGACGAAGTATTCCTGCGCCGCCTCGTTGGCTTCGAGCAGGCGTGCGCGTTTCGAACCGGTGTGCGCGGGCACGTTGTCGGCTTTGTCGTAATGCAGCTCGATATGGTATTTGTCGGCGAGCAGCTCCACCGCGTCACGAAAGTCGATGTTCTCCTGATGCTCGACGTAGCCGAACACGTCGCCGCCGAGACCGCAGCCGAAGCAATGCCATACGCCAAGCGCCGGGCGCACGGAAAAACTTGGCGTTTTCTCGTCATGGAAGGGGCATAGGCCTACGTATGTGCCGGTTCCCGAGGGTTTGAGCGTGACGGTCGCGGATACGATGTCATACAGGTCGGCGGTGGCGCGGACCTTTTCTATGTCTTCCTTCTTGATCATTCCCGGCATACGGTCCAGCTACCAGCGATGCCATAGGTTATGGCTACGCGGCGTATGCAACGCGCGACACACTCAACTTTGCCTTAGGCACACAGCCAGCCGCTCCACGCCATGTATGTCATCCGACACACTCAAGGCCGTTCGGCCAAGCCTACGGTCGGACAACATACATGGCGCTACGCGGCACTTATGAATCTCATTGACTCGCCACACAGGAAACGGGGGTATACGCGTCAGCAGAGAAGGGAGTGAAGCGTCAGTGCGGAGGTGTCGGTCAGGCTCGCCACCTGGTCTATGGCCACGCGCAGGCGTTCGCCGTCGCTGCCGGCCTCGCGCCAATCGTCGAGGAACACGTTCTCCAACGCGCTGGACGGTTTGGGATTGTCCGCCATGAACACGTCCACCAGATCGCCGACGATCCGCTGTTCCTCGCCGTGCATCGGCTCGCGTTCGCCGGGCTCCATGACGAAATGCACGGCGATGCCTTTCAGCACCACGATTTCGTAACTGGTTTCCTCGGGAATCACCAGATCGCCGTTGTATCGGGTCAGCGGCTCGTTGCCGTACGTGTCCCGCGTGGCTTGTTCCACGGAACCGGCGAACCGACCGATCAGATTGCTGGTCATGTTCTTCAATGCGGCGAGCGCGCGGCGCGAACCGTCGAAATAGCCGGGGAATGTGTCGCGCCGGTGCATTCGTGCGAACGCGTCCACCAGTTTGTCGGCGTCCCATTGCGGACCATACCAGGCGCGCGCGTCCTCGACGACCGCGTCGATCACTCCGTTTTCGTGCAGTTCGCCCGGATTGAACGCGCCGGTGGCGATGGCGTCCTCCACGTCATGCACGCTGTAGGCGATGTCATCGGACAGGTCCATCACCTGGCATTCGACGGGACGGCGGGTGGTGTCGGGCGCGTGTTGTTTGAGCCAGGCGAACACGTCCGTATCATCCGGATAGACGCAGAATTTCGCACTGCGCTCCCCTTTCGGATGCGCGGCGGCTTCGGCAAGCGTCCACGGGTATTTGACGGCCGCATCGAGCGCGGCACGCGTCAGATTCACGCCTGCGGAACGTCCGTCGGGAAACAGTATTTTCGGTTCGAGGCGCGTCAATAATCGCAAGGTTTGCGCATTGCCTTCGAAACCACCGATATTGCCGGCGATTTCGGCAAGCGCACGTTCCCCATTATGGCCGAACGGCGGGTGGCCGAGGTCGTGCGCAAGACAGGCGCAGTCGACCACGTCGGGATCGCAACCGAGCGAAGTGCCGATCTGTCGACCGATTTGCGCGACCTCCAACGTGTGTGTAAGCCGTGTACGTGCGAAATCGTCCGTGCCGGCCACCAGAATCTGCGTTTTCGCGCCGAGCCTGCGCAATGCGGACGAGTGATGAGTCGGGCGCGGTCGCGTTGGAAGGCGGTACGCGAGCTGGATTTGGGTGGTTCCGGAGCCCAACGCTCCTCGTCGAACGCGCTGTATCCTTCGCTCGTCATGATGCACCGCCTTCCTATGGGTGCGGCGCTGCCGCCGCTTTTTACGGGATTACAGGATGCTTGCCGGGTCGAGCTTGGCGAGGTCCTCGGCGGACAATACGTCCGTGACATGCTCGTACAGGCGCGGAATGCGGTTGCGCAGGCAGGTGAAGATCTCGTAGCTGATGGTGTCGGCGGCACGACCCCAATCGTCCGCGGTCGGTTCGGCGTAATCCTCGCCACGGCCCGGACCGAACAGTTCCACATTGTCGCCTTCGTGGATGCCGAGTTCGGCGGCGGAACCGTGCAGGTCGAGGATGAACTGGTCCATGCACACGCGGCCGGACACGTGGTACAGGCGTGGGCCTTCCGCGGTCATCACGCGCACCGGACCACCGGGCTTGGTCACGTGCTTGGCGCCTTCCATGTCGAATCCGGAGGCGGAGCGGTGGATGCCGTCCGCATAGCCGAGCGGCACGATCGCGGTGGAGGTGTCGGACGGGGTCAGATACGTACGGCCGTAGGAGATGCCATGGCCGGCTTCCACGTCCTTGACGGTGCCGAGCTGCGCCTGCAGGGTCATGGCGGGCTTCAGGCTATACGTGGACGGCGTGCCCATGGCCGGATCGGCTTCGTAACCGTACAGGCCGATGCCCGGACGGGTCAGTTCGAAGTGGATTTCCGGACGGGACAGCGTCGCCGCGGTGTTGGCGAGGTGGCGGATTTCCGGCGGAATGCCGGCCGCCTCCATACGACGGGTGAAGTCCTTGAACGTTTCGACCTGCATGTCGGTGGAGGCAACGAATTCCGGAACGTCCGGTGCGTCGGCGACCGCCAGATGGCTCCACTGGCCGACGATGTGCAGCACGCCTTCCTTGGCGAGCGGCACCAGTTTGGCGAGCGCCGCGTCGAAACCGGCGGGCGTGAAGCCGTTACGGCCGAAGCCGGAATCGACCTTCACATGCACGCGCGCCGTCTTGCCAAGCCTGCGTGCGGCCGCGGCGACACCGTCGATGCCGGCGAGCGAGCCGACGGAAATGTCGATGTCGTTGTCGATCAGCTCGTCGAACGGCACTTCGGCGCCGCTGTAGACCCATGTCAGAATATGGCAGCGATCGGGCCGATGCCCGCCTTGCGCAACAACAGCGCTTCATGCGATTGCGCGGTGCCGAGCCACGTGGCGCCGCCTGCGAGCGCGGCAAGCGCGGCGGGGATCAGCCGTGTCCGTACGCGTCGGCTTTGACGATGCCCATGACGGCGGTGCCGGAATGCGGTCCGCCGACGACACTCACCAGGTGGCGCATGTTGTCGCGCAGTGCGGCGAGGTCGACGATGGCCTGCGCCGGATACCGCCGCTGGGCGGCCTTGTAGTTCGCTTTGCCTTGTTCGGAGGAGAAATCCCATTCACGTGTTGCGCTCAAAGTCATGGCTCCCATTGTCGCGCCGCTATGTGACAGGTATGGAACATCAGGGACATATGGTGAGACGATTCACGATGTTTTCACGATTTTGTCCGGCAGTGTTTTTTACACTTTCCATACACAAGGCTGTTGCGCATATCGCCGCGGCCTTTCTGATTTCTGGCGTTAAGGCGTGCCAGAGTCCCGGAAATCCGTCCGGTCCAGCCCATTTTTGAAACAATCACAGGGAATCTGACGACCATGGATCTATTTCGCAAGAAGTCGGTGGACCAACTTGTCTCCGAATCGACTCCGCTGAAGCGAACACTGAAAACCTTCGACCTGACCATGCTGGGCATCGGCGCCATCATCGGCACCGGCATCTTCGTGCTCACCGGCAAGGGCGCGCTCACCGCGGGACCCGCATTATGCGTGTCCTTCCTGCTTGCCGCGATCTGCTGCGGCTTCGCAGGCTTGTGCTATGCGGAGTTCGCCGCGATGGCACCGGTTTCCGGCTCCGCCTATTCGTACGCGTATCTGGCGTTCGGCGAGTTGATCGCCTTCGTGATCGGCTGGGATCTGATTCTGGAGTACGCGTTGCAGGCGGCCACCGTGTCCGCCGGCTGGTCGGGCTATTTCAACAAGCTGTTGGAAGGCTTCGGCCTGCATCTGCCGGTCGAGCTGACCGCCGCATACGGCACCACGCCGGGAGTCACCACGTATTTCAATCTGCCCGGCTTCGTGATCGTGCTTATCATCACGTGGGTGCTGTCCATCGGCATCAACCAGACGAAGAAGACCAACGACATCATGGTGATGATCAAGCTGGCCATCATCGTGCTGTTCATCGTGTGCACCGTCTGGTACATCAATCCCGCCAACTGGAAACCGTTCTCCCCGTATGGCATCTACACGTTCCAGCCGGGTTCGACGCAACCGTACGGCATCGTGCCGGCCGCGTCGATCGTGTTCTTCAGCTTCATCGGCTTCGACGCCGTGTCCTCCTCCGCCGAGGAGACCATCAATCCGAACAAGACGCTGCCGCGCGGCATCCTGATTTCGCTGGCCGTGTCCACCGTGCTGTACATCATCATGACGCTCATCATGACCGGCGTGGTGCCGTACAAGGAGTTCGCGAAGTTCATCGACGCTCCGGTGGCGGGCGTGATTCTCGAGACCGGCCTCAACTGGCTGGCGTTCATCGTGAACCTCGGCGCGTTGATCGGCATGACCACCGTCATGCTGGTGCAGCTGTACGGCCAGTCCCGCATCTGCTATGCGATGAGCCGCGACGGACTGTTCCCGAAGTTCTTCGGCGAAGTGCATCCGAAGTACCGCACACCGTTCAAGGCACGTGGTTCTTCGGCATTCTGACGGCCATCGCCGGCGGTTTCATCAACATCAACGTGCTGTTCGAGCTGGTGAACATCGGTACGCTGTCCGCGTTCATCATCGTGTCGGCCGGCATCCTGTGGATGCGCAAGACCCAGCCGGACGCGCATCGTGGCTTCCGTGCGCCGGGCGTGCCGTTCACGCCAATCTGCGCCATCATCTTCTGCCTGATTCTGATCTTCGGTTTGAATTGGGAGACGTGGGTGCGTTTCGCCGTGTGGTTCGCGCTTGGACTGGTCGTGTATTTCACGTACAGCCGCAAGCATTCTCAGCTTAACGAGCCGGGACTGTTCTAATCATCCCTTCATATGGAAAAGGACGTCTCCCGCAGTTTTACGGGAGACGTCCTTTTTTCTACGTTTCTATGTATGCGCAATCACCATTCGTGACGCTGGTAGGCGATACGCGTGGTATCGGTGGGGCGGTCAAGCAGTTGGATCAGGCCGCAGCGGGCGAATCCGTTCGATTCGAGCACGTGCTGCATGGCCTTGTTGTTCGGATGCGTGTCGGCGCGCACGTTGCCGTAATGTTCGATGCACCAGTTGATGCAGTCCTTGGCCGCGCCTTTGACGATTCCCGACGAGGCGATGCGGTGGATGGTCACATACGAGTCGCCGTCCAGCCAGGCGCCGTCGATATGCGCGTAGGTGGGATCCTCGCCCGTGCACAGGGCGAACTGGGCGAGCACACGCTCCTTGCCGTCAGCCTCGTCCACCAGCAGCATGGTGCGCTGCTGGCGAATGTCGTCAAGGATCACTTCCTCACGTGGGAACGTGTTTCCCCATTGCGTGGGATTCCCGTTGGCCGCCATAAGCTCACGCGCATGCTGGTAGATTTTCAGCATGACAGGCAGATCATCCATGGTGGCACGACGGAACCGACGTTCGGAAGTGGTTTCGCTCAACCCTTTCACCTCAATTCGACTGTGTACCTCTCTCAAGCATTCCAGTCGTCCAAACTACCACGCCCACCGCACAGGCATGGTAACGCTCACACAAGGCGGCGTTCGAACGGGTCGGAGCTGATGCCCTTGGCGAGGATGTCCTTGCACCATTCCTTGGCGGTGAACAGGCTGTGGTCGCGGTAGTTGCCGCAGCTTTCGATGGTGGTTGCCGGCACGTCGTCCCATGTGGCCTCGTAGGCGATGAATTCCAACGATTCCTTCAATGCGCGAGCCACATCCTCGGTGGAATGCTCGCCCCACGTCAGCAGGTGGAAGCCTGTGCGGCATCCGAACGGCGAGCAGTCGATGTAACCGGGGATGCGTTCGCGCAGCAGCACCGCGATGGTGTGTTCGATGGTGTGCAGTCCGCCGGTCGGAATGGCGTTCTCGTTCGGCTGCACCAATCGCAGGTCGTAGTTCGAGATCACGTCGCCGTGGGGGCCGGTTTCCGTATCGATGTAGCGCACATACGGCGCCTTTACTTTGGTGTGGTCCAATTGGAAGCTTTCCACCACCGGCTTGTCTTCCGCCATGTTCTGTCCTTTCGTTGTTGTGTTCACATTCCACTATTCACGGTTCGCGGGCTCAACGTCAACCGTCGTGCCATGCGTGTCGGTTATGGCCGGTTCAAGCCTCGTCGCCGGAATCCTCCCGAATCGCGGCCATGAACCGTTCGCCGTACTGTTTGAGCTTGCTTTCCCCCACACCGTTGACGGCAAGGAACTGGTCGTCAGTGATCGGCTTGACCCGTACCATGTCACGCAACGTCTTGTCGGAGAACACGATGTACGGCGGTTTGCCGAGTTCGCGCGCGATGTCCAGTCGCAGCGCACGCAGCTTCTGGAATAGCGCCTCGTCGCCGTCATCCGGCACGTACGATCCGACAGCGGGAGTGGACACGTCGGGCGTTCGACGCGCACGGGCGTCAGCACGTTTGATCTTCTTGATGTCGTAATGGAATTCGGGTGCGACCGTTTCCGCCGCACGGGGTCCGAAGCCGACTATCGGCAGGCGTCCTTCCGCGATCGTCAGGAAGCCGTCGGTGGCCATCTGGCTCAGCACGTCGCGGATGCGCGCTTCCGGCACTTCGTCGAGCATGCCGAACGACGGCAGGCTTTCGGGGTTGAGATAGCTTAGATCCTGTGCCTTCGAGCCGCGCAGCACCTTGACGATTTTGCCGCTGCCGACATGCTGGTTCACATCGTGCACGCAACGGCTGATGGCTCGGGCGATGTCGGTGACGTCGATGGTTTCGAATGTGTGCTCGCAGTTGGCGCAACCGCCCACGCATTTGCCGTCCGTTTTCGCCGCCGCGCCCGCGGTTTCGCCGAAATACCGGGTCATGTACGCGTGCAGGCAGTCCGTGGTACGGCAGTAGCCGACCATCGCGTCGAGCAGCCGGCGTTTCGACGCGCGTACGGCCTCCTGCTCTTCGGGAGTCAATCGTTCGTTTTCGTAATCCGAATCGAGCAGCCGGCGGCGGGTGACGATGTCCGATTCGTTCCACAACAGCGTGCAGCGGCTTGGTTCGCCGTCTCGTCCGGCGCGACCCGCCTCCTGGTAGTACGCTTCGATGGATTCGGGCATGTTGTGGTGGATGACGAACCGCACGTTGGATTTGTCGATGCCCATGCCGAACGCGTTGGTGGCCACGACCACGGGCACACGGTCGGTGACGAAATCGCGTTGCGCCTTCTCTCGTGCGTCGGCGCTCATACCGCCATGGTAGGCGACGGCGATGGTGCCGATATCCGACACATCCGCACCCCCTGCGGCACGCAATTCGGCGACGGCGCTGTTAAGCGATTCGGCGAGCGCTTCCGTTTCCTTGCGCGTGGCGCAGTAGACGATGCCGGATTCGTCCGGATGGCTGGCGATGTAGGACGCCACCCAGGATGCTTTGTCTTTACGTGGCATGCTGATGACGTCGAAATACAGGTTCGGCCGGTCGAAACCGGTGACGGTGATGGACGGTGTGTGCAGACCCAGAATCGAAACGATGTCGCGGCGCACGCGTTCGGTGGCGGTGGCGGTGAACGCGGCGACCGTTGGACGTGTGGGCAGTCCGGCGATGAATTCGCCGATGCCAAGATATGAGGAACGGAAGTCCTGCCCCCATTGGGAGACGCAGTGCGCTTCGTCGACGGCGACGAGCGAGATCGGCACACGGACGGCGAAGTTGCGGAATCGTTCGGTTTCCAAACGTTCCGGCGCCACGTACAGCAGTTTGATCTGGCCGGAGAGCGCCTGCGCGAAGACGAGATCCTGTTCGTCCGGCGTCTGCGTGGTGTTGATGAACGCGGCCGGAAGGCCCACGTCGTTCAGGGCGTCGACCTGGTCGCGCATGAGTGAGATCAGCGGCGAGATGACGATGGCGACGCCCGGCAGGATCGCTGCGGGAATCTGATAGCAGATGGATTTGCCGGCGCCGGTGGGCATGACGCCAAGCACGTCACGTCCGGTGAGGATGGCCGAGACGATGCCGGATTGTCCAGGACGGAACGAATCGTAGCCGAAATAGCGGTTCAGCGCCTCCAATGCGCGGGGGTCTACGGAATCGGCGGAATCAACAGCTTGCGTCATGGTTTCCAAGTGTAGCAATGCCATGCGTTGACCGCGGAGAGCGAAACAGCCGGCGCGGGTCTTGCCCATGCCGGCCGTTTCATGCTTCTATCGGAAATAGGGAATTCAGATCTGGCGGAACGCCTGCTCCAGGTCGGCGATCAGATCGTCCGCGTCCTCAAGGCCGACGGACAGGCGGATCAGGTTGGCGGGCACTTCGAGCGTGGTGCCGGCCACGGAGGCGTGGGTCATGGCGCCCGGATGCTCGATCAGGGATTCCACGCCGCCCAGGGATTCGGCCAGGGTGAACACTTCGGTGGCTCCGGCGAACTTCTTGGCCGCTTCGAAACCGGCGGCGATCTGGATGGAGATCATGCCGCCGAAACCGCCGTGCATCTGGCGTGCCGCGATGTCGTGGCCCGGGTGGGATTCGAGCCCCGGATACCATACGCGTTCCACTTCGGGGCGGGTTTCGAGCCACTGGGCCACTTTCATGGCGTTGCGGCTGTGCTGCTTGACGCGCAGGTCGAGGGTTTTGAGGCCTCGGATGTCAAGCCAGGAGTCGAACGGGGACGGCACCGCGCCGGCCGCGTTCTGCAGGAAGGCCACCGCGTCGCGTGTTTCCTTGTCGTTCAGGACCACCGCGCCGCCGACCACGTCAGAGTGGCCGCCGATGTACTTGGTGGTGGAGTAGACGACCACGTCGGCGCCGTCTGCGAGCGGATGCTGCAATACCGGGGATGCGAAGGTGTTGTCCACGACCACTTTGGTGCCGTGCGCGTGCGCCACGGCCGCGGTGGCGGCGATGTCGGTGATGTTGAGCAGCGGGTTGGACGGGGTTTCCACCCAGATGTACGCGTACTGCTTCTTGGCGAGCGCGGCTGAGACGGCGGCCGTGTCGGTGATGTCCACCACGTCGAGGCCGATGCCCCACGGCACGAACACCTTGGACAGCAGACGGTAGGTGCCGCCGTACACGTCGTTGCCGAGCAGGATGTTGTCGCCGGGCTTCAAGGTGGAGCGCAGCAGCACGTCGATGGCGGCGAGTCCGGAGGAGAAGCTCAACGCGTATTTCGCGCCTTCCACGGCGGCAAGCTGCTCGTCGAAGCTGTTGCGGGTCGGGTTGATGGAACGGCTGTAGTCGTAGCCGTTGCGCAGACCGCCGACACCATCCTGCTTGAAGGTGGAGGTCATGTAGATGGGGGTGACCACGGCTCCGGTGGTCGGGTCGGGTTCCTGACCTGCGTGGATGGCGCGGGTGGCGAGAGCGGTGGCGTTGAGGGCTTCGGTGTTGGTCGAGATGGTCATGATGGGAACTCCCTGGAAGTATCGGATGGTTTGGGTTGTTCGGATGATTGGCATTGGTTTCAAAGGTGCGATCGGGCTGCCGGACAGTCGTTTGACGGTCTTTTACAGGTACTGTTCGGCGAGGCTGGGCTTGGTGGTGCGTTCCACGACGTCGGCGAATCCGTTGGCGCGCATCCAGTCGTCGTTGAAGATCTTCTCCATGTAGCTGCGGCCGGAATCGGGCATCAGCACCACGACGAGCTGGTTTTCGTCGAGGTCGTGCTCGCGGGCGTATTTCAGCGCGGAGAACACGGCCATGCCGGATGAGCCGCCGACGAGCAGTCCTTCCTCGTTGGCAAGGCGTCGGGTCATTTCGAAAGCTTCCGCGTCGGTGACCTGCACGATCTCGTCGGGAAGGCTCCGATCAAAGGCCTCGGGTAGAAGTCCTCGCCGACGCTTCGATCTGGTATTGGTGCACATCGTTCGGGTCGGAGTAGATGGAGCCTTCCGGATCGGCGCCGATGACCTGCACCGCGCCGTTGGACACGTCCTTCAGATAGTGGCCAGTACCGGAGATGGTGCCGCCGGTGCCGATGCCCGCCACGAAATGCGTGACCTTGTGGTCGGTGGCCTCCCAGATTTCCGGACCAGTGGTGTGGTAGTGGCTTTCGGGACCGTTCGGATTGTCGTACTGGTTGGGACGGTAGCCGCCTGGAATCGCCTTGGCGAGACGGTCCGCCACCTGGTAGTAGGAGCGCGGATCGTCCGGACCGGCGTCGGTGGGGGTTACGACCACTTCGGCGCCGTATGCGCGCAGCACCGCACGCTTGGCTTCGGAAACCTTGTCCGGCAGGGTGAAGATCGCACGGTATCCGCGCTGCAAAGCCACGAGCGCGAGTCCGACGCCGGTATTGCCGGAAGTCGGTTCCACAATCACACCACCGGGCTTCAGTTCGCCGCTGCGTTCGGCCGCGTCGATGATGCGTTCGGCGATGCGGTCCTTGGACGAACCGCCCGGGTTCAGGTATTCAACCTTCACCGCGATGGTGGCTTTGACGCCGTCGGTCACGTGGTTGAGTTTGACGAGCGGGGTGTTGCCGATGAGTTCGGACAGGGAATTGTGGATGGTCATGACGTTTCCTTTGCGCGGTGTTCGGTTTGTGGGCTTTTCGAATGGTTTTGGTTTCGTATATTCGAGAAGCTCGCGTCCGTCGCGTGCAGTTGTTGAAACGGGACCTGTTGCGATGCTGCCTTGCTCATTCGCGTGCGTCGCGTGCGCCAACCTCGGCTGATGCGCTATTTCGAATGATCGTTTGGCGATTCGCATACGGCCTGCGATATGCGCGGCCGCTTGTTGGAATGTCCTATCTCAAGTTATGCGTCGATGAACCACGCGCCCCTCGGGCGGTTGGTCAGCGACAGCAACAACATGAGAAATTGAACATGGCTCATACGATAGCACGGACGTGGACACCGGCATGTCGCGCCCGTCCACGATATGGAACGCCCGACGTCCGGCACATAACGACGTCAATCGTTTGACGCCATGTGCGGCAGGAGATGGCGAAATTACAGCGAAGCGGCTTCCACCAGGCGTTTCGTGTATTCATCCCGCGGATGGCCCAGCACCTGGTCCGTCGGGCCGACTTCGACCGCGCGCCCGTCATGCAGGACCAAAATGCGGTCCGCGATGTGTTGCACCACGCCCAGATCGTGGGACACCATGATGATCGCCATATCGGGTTCAGCGTTGCGGATGGCTTCGAAGGATTCAAGGATCCGGACTCTTGCGGCCACGTCGATGGCGCTCATCGGCTCGTCGGCGAGCAACACCTTCGGCCCGTCCACGATGGCGCGGGCGATCGCCGCGCGCTGCGCCTGCCCGCCGGACAGGTCGACGGGGAAACGGTTGAGATACGTTTCCGGATCGAGGCTCACCATTTCCAGCACTTCGGCCACGCGTTCCGCGACGCGTTCCCGTGGCCAATCCGGATGATGCATTCGCAATGGCTCGCCTATGGATCGGCCGATGCGCCATCGCGGATCCAACGAATCGAACGGGCTTTGGAACACCAATCCGGACTGCATGCGCAACTTGCGCGCCACATCGCCACGAACCGGCTCGCCGCAGTATTCGACGCTGCCGCCGTCCGCGGATTCAAGTCCCAGCAGCACGCGGGTCAGCGTGGTCTTGCCCGATCCGGAGCCGCCGATCACGGCGAGGCACTCCCCCGCACGCACGTCCACATCCACGCCGAACAGCACCTGACGGCGCTCATGTTTCGCGCCATACCATTTGTCGAGGCCGCGGCCGCACAGCACCATGTCCTCATCTGTGTCAGTCATGGTCCACCTCCTTGTGCATGGGATTCCGCACGGGTTTCTGCCCGACATCCTGCCCTGCGTGCAACGACAATGCGCGTGCCGACTGGACCAGCCTGTGTCCCGCGTCGGTGTGCGGATGGTCCAGAAGCGCGGTCGTATCGCCGGATTCCTCAATCCGCCCGTTTTCAAGCACGTAACAGCGCGTGGTGGCCCTGTTCAGCACCGCGAAATCGTGCGTGATGAACAGCATCGACGCGCCCGACTCGTCCACCAGCGACGTGAGCAGGTCCACGATCTGCCGTTGCGTGATCGAATCCAATGCGGTGGTCGGTTCGTCGGCGATGATCAGCCGTGGCGAGGTGACGAGCGCCGTGGCGATGCCGACGCGTTGGCGTTGGCCGCCCGACAGTTCATGCGGGTATTTCGCCAGCACGTCCTCGCCGAGGCCGACCTTGGCAAGCATCGCTGTGACGCGTTCCGACCGTTCGGTAAGCGACAGATCGTAATGCAGGTACAGCGGAAGACCGACCTGTTGCGCCACGGTCATCACCGGATTCAACGCGGCGGACGGATTCTGGAACACCATGCCCACGTACCGTCCGCGCAGGTCGGCGACCGCTGCGTCCGACGCGCCGACAATCTGCGTACCACCCAATTCGACGCTGCCCGTCACCTGTGCGGTCGCCGGCAGCAGACCCATCATGGCGCGGGCGATCATCGATTTGCCGGAACCGGACGAGCCGACCAAGCCGACACGTTCGCCGTCGGCGATGTCCAAATCGACATCATCGACGATCGGCTTGCCGTTGATGGCGATGTTCAGATGACGTATGACGGCGCTCATGCGGCCTCCCTCAACGCGGGATTGGTTAGCGGATCGATCGCGTCGCGCAACGCGTCGCCGAACAGGTTCAACGCGACCACCACCATGGTGACGACCAGGCCGGGCCATAGAACGGCCATGGGATAGACGCTGATGAATTTCACGGACGTGGACAGCGAATGCCCCCAACTGGGCACGCCGCTCCGACGCCGACGCCCAGATACGTGAGTCCCGCCTCCGCCAGCAGCGAGGTGCCGGCGCTCATGGACAACTGCACGCACAATACCGGCAGCGTGTTCGGCACGATATGCGTGAAGAACACGCGCACGGAGCTTGCCCCCGACCATAATGCCGATTCGACGTATGCCGAACGTGCGGCGAGCAGTGCGGAGGGCCGTAGGATGCGTGCCAGGTTCAGCCCGTACGCGCAACCGCAGGCGGCGATGACCACCGCGGCGGACGCGCGAACGGCACGGAAAGAATCAATGCGATGAGCACCGTCGGAATGGAGATCAGCGCGTCGACCACCACCACCGATGTGGACGCGAGCGCACCGGAACGCGATACCATGGCGGCGACCAGCAGCAGTCCGATCGCGGCGGCGACGATGACGGTGAGCACGGCGATCATGAGATTCGTGCGGGAGCCGGCCATCAGCCAGCTCAGCACGTCGGCACCGGTGCCGTCGGTGCCCAACGGGTGCGCTGCGGACGGGGAGGCCCACGCGTTGAATCCGTTGGTGTCGAGCAGCGAATACGGCGTCCATACGAGGGACAGGGCGGATACGAGCAGCCATGCTCCGATGACGATCAGCGCGTATTTGCCGCCGGCCTTGGCCCAGATGGTCGAAAGCACGGTTTTCATGGTGGCAGTGGATGTCACGTCGGTGACGGATCGCACGGGTCTCGACGTAGTTTGCGCGGACGACGCCGGTTGCGAGGATGGTGCGGGTTTCGATGCGTTCATGCTTCCGCCTTTCCCGAAACGACGCCGGAATGCTTCAACCGCGGGTCGAGCGCGCGGTGCGTCAGATCGACCACGAGACCCAGCAGCAGGAAGAACGCAGCCAGCAGGAACAGTTCGCTTTGCACTGCGATCAGGTCGCGGTTGCCGACGTCGGTGACCAGCATGGCGCCAAGACCCGGCAGGGCGAACAGGTTTTCCACCACCATCACGCCGGTGATCATTTGCGCGAAGGTCAGGCCGACCACCGACACCAGTTGCGCAGTGGCCAGACGCAACGCCACGCGCAATACCGCCTGTTTGCGGGTCATGCCGCAGGCCATGGCCATGTCCACCGCCTGCGATGAGGCCATATCCCCCACTGCGGCACGCGTGTAGCGCATGATGGACGCGCCGGCTGTGATGCCGGTGGTGAGCGCCGGCATCAGCAGACAGGACAGGGCCTTTCCCGGCGTGGCCCAGCCGGTGTCGGGGAAGCCTTGCGCGGGCAGCAATCCCAACAGTCCCGTGCCACGGGAGAACAGCAGGATCAGCAGTAGGCCGCCCCACAATGCGGGCACCGCGCCGCCCACGATCGCAATGCCGTGAAACAGGCCGCGCAGCCGCGGATTGCGAGTCAGGACGGCCGCGCAGCCAAGCGGCAGGCCGATCGCCAGCGCGATCAGCAGGCTCAGCACAATCAGAGGGAACGTTACGGCGGCGCGCATGGCGATCTGCCGCGCGACCGGCCGTCCGCCGACTGTGGACACGCCGAGGTCGCCATGCAGCATGCCCGCCATCCAATCGCCATATTGTGCGGCGAGCGGCTTGTCCAAGCCGAATTCGGCGCGCAGCGACGCAATGCGTTCGGGGGTGGCGTTCGTGCCGGCGATGACCGCGGCGACGTCTCCCGGCAATACGCGCAGCATCACGAACACCAGCGCGGACAGGCCCACCAAAGCCGCTACGAACAGCGCCAGCCGCTTTCCCACGAATCGCATGGAAATACCGTTCCCTTACTTATTCTTGGAGATCCGCCACAATGGCAGCACCGTCTGGCTGAGCTTGCTGGGGAAGCCCTGCACGTGCTTGTCGACGGCCACCGTCACGCGGTAGCCGAACAGCCAGTCCGCCGGCGCGTCCTCGCTTACGCCTTCGCCGCCTGCTTCAGGTATTTCGCGCTGTCGGCCTCGTCGGTGGCTTCCAAAGCCTTGGCGTACAGTTTCTGCGCCTGCTTGCCGTCGTAATGGTAGTAGTAGTCCGGCGTGGTCCACTTGTAGAAGTCGTGGCTTTCGGCGTGGTCCACCAATGACAGCTCGTAGTCGCCGTTGGCGTGCACGTTCTGCAGCCATGTGGAGAATTCCACATAGTCGATCTTCAAATCGATGCCGATTTTGGCGAGCTGGCTTTTAAGCTGGTCGCCCAGTTCGGTGCCGTACGTGTTGGCGTAGGTGAGGGTGAGCCGCAACGGCTTGTCGGTGGTATAACCGGCTTCCTTCATAAGTTCCTTGGCCTTGTCCACGTTGTACGGGTACAGGCCGGTCAGGTCCTCGTAACCGGGGTCGACGGACGGGACCGGACCGCCGAGCGCGTAGTCGACGTTGCCTCGGGAGGCGATGATCTCCTTGTGGTTGATGGCGTAGCGGATGGCCTGGCGGACGCGCTTGTCCTTGAGTTTGGCGTTCGTGCAGTTGAAGGCGAGGACGAACTTGTCGCTGCCGTCGGCCGCGGACACCGTGTATGTGCTGGCATCCAATGATTTGGCGAGCGTGGCGTTCACCGGGGAAAGCACGTCGACGTCACCGCTTTTCAGCGCGTTGACGGCTGCGTTGTCGTCGGTGAGGAAGCGGATCACCACGTTCTGGGTGGCGGGCTTGTGCGCGGTTCCCCAATATTTCGCATTGGCTTTGAGCACCATTTTGCTGGCCGAGTCGAAGGATTCGACGGTATACGGGCCGGAGCCGACCGCTTCGGTTTTCGCGTTGTATTTGGCGTTTTTGTCGAACACGAGGCCCGGACGTCCGGTCAGATACCACAGCAGGTTGGAGTCGGGGGTGGAAAGGGTGAGCTTGACCGTGTTGGCGTCCACCGCTTCGGCCTTGTCGAGGCTGGCCACCTGGTTGGCGTTGTAGTACTGCTTCTCCTTGAGCTGGTTGATGGACCAGGCCACGTCGTCAGCGTCGAGCTTGTCGCCGTTGGAGAAGGTCATGTTCTGGTTGAGATGGAAGGTGTAGGTCTTGCCGTCCTTGGAAATGTCCCAGGATTTCGCGAGGCCCGGCTGCACTTTGTTGTCGGAGTCGCGCGACAGCAGCGCTTCGTAGACGTTGCCGATCAGCACCTGTTCGATGGCCGATCCGGACTGGTGGCGGATGTCGAGGCTGACCGGGGCGAGTTTGAGCCCGATGGTGACGGTGTCGGCTTTAGTTACGCCGGAAGTGTTCGCGTCATCGTTTTTGCCGCGCGTCACTGCAATGGCGACGATCACCGCGACGGCGGCGATGATGGCGATCAACGCGATAAGCCACTTCTTCGGGCCTTGCGATTTCGCGCCGTTCGACGATTTCGCACGCGCGTTCAACGTGGCGTCGGTGCTTGCCGTGGACTGCGGCTGCTGTTCGTTCTCCTGTTTGGTTGCGTCGGCTTCGCCGTGCGCACCGGTAGGTGACGACATGGGATTTCTCCTCTTCGTATTTTCGATTATGTGTTGTGATTGCGGTTGACCGCCTGCGTGAGGTCGATCACCACGGCCTGATTCTACCGTCCGCCATACCCGCGGCCCGTTCGGATTCGCCCGCAAAGCGCGCGGAGGCTTCGGCCCGGTTATATACTTGACGCAGTCGCGGCAGGTCACAACGAGAAGGACGGTTGATCCATGGCGCATATTCTTTTGGGGGTCACCGGCAGCATCGCCGCGTTCAAGGCCTGCCATCTCGCCTCCGATTGGAGCAAGCAGGGGCATGAGGTGCGTGTGGTGATGACCGCCGCCGCACAGGAGTTCGTCACTCCCCTGACGTTCAGTTCCCTCACCCACACGCCGACACGCACGTCCATGTTCGCCGCCGGACATCGTCCCGGCGCTACGGCCGACGTGACGCCCGGACCGGACGGTCCGCTGCAGATCAGCCACGTGGCCGACGCGAAGTGGGCGAATCTGCTGGCAGTCGCTCCGGCGAGCGCCGATATCATCGCGAAAATCGCCGGCGGCATCGCCGATGACCAGCTGACCAGCACCATACTCGCGTACGACAAGGGACCGAAGATCCTGTGCCCCGCCATGAACGTGCATATGTATGAAAACGCCGTGACGCAACGCAATCTCAATACCTGCCGTGAGCTCGGTTGGACGATTGTGGAGCCGGAAAGCGGCATGCTGGCCTGCGGCGACGCCGGCAAAGGGCGTATGGAGGAGCCGGCACGCATCGAAACGGCGGTGGAAGCGCTGCTGCTTGCGAATCGTCCGGACGGCGAGCTGCCGCTTAAGGGACTTGCCGTGCTCGTCACCGCCGGCCCGACGCAGGAGCCGCTTGATCCGGTGCGGTTCCTCACCAACCATTCCACCGGCAAGATGGGGTATGCCTTGGCCGAACAGGCACGCGATCTGGGCGCACAGGTGACGCTTGTGTCCGGTCCGGTGGCGTTGGACGCCCTGTATGGTGTGGATGTGGTCAATGTCACGACCGCGCAGGATATGTTCGACGCGGTGACGAACCGGTTCGCGGACACGGACATCACCGTCATGGCCGCGGCCGTCGGCGATTTCCGTCCGGTCGAGCAGGCCCGGGACAAGATCAAGAAGAACGGGCGCAGCGGCATCGAACTCGAGCTCACCTCGAATCCGGACATTCTGGCTTGGGCCGGCGAGCATAAGCGGCCGGACCAGACATTGTGCGGATTCGCCATGGAGACGCGCGACCTTGAGGCCAACGCGGCGAAGAAGCTTAACGGCAAGCATTGCGACATGCTGGTGGCCAACAATCTGCGCACCCCCGGCGCCGGTTTCGCAGCGGACACGAACGTGGTGACGGTGCTGACGCCGGGCGAAACCGCAGACAGGCCAAGCATCGAACGGTGGAGCAAGATGGGCAAGGACGCACTTGCGAAACGTATTCTTGTCAAGCTCGCAGCCATGCGTGCGGACGGCGAACGGCGCTAACCGCAGCATTTTCGAATCGCAATAACCGTATCAATCGCAATAATCGCAATATTTCAACGGAACTTCCGCAAAACGCGAAGGAGAACGCAACATGCTTCTGATGGCTGTGGATATCGGCAACACGAACGTCGTGATCGGTTTCATCGACGATGGGCGCATCGCGGGCACGTACCGCATCACCACGAAGGCGAACCACACCTCCGACGAATACGGGCTGATGATCACGCAGTTCCTGGGGTTGAGCGGCTACGGCCCACACGACGTCGATGACGTGATCATCTCGTCCGTGGTGCCGAAGGTCATGCATTCGTTCCGTGCGAGCATCGTGAAGTTCCTTGGCATCGATCCGATGATCGTGGGGCCCGGGGTCAAAACGGGGCTCAACATCCGCATGGACAATCCGCAGAACATGGGCGCGGACTGCATCGCCGACTGCGCCGGCGCGTACTACGAATACGGCGGGCCCATTTTGGTCGCCGATTTCGGCACGGCCACCACGTTCAATTACGTCACCGGGGACGCGGCGGTGATTTCGGGACTGATCACCACCGGCATACGAACCGCGGCGGCCGCGTTGTGGGAGGGAACCGCGCAGCTGCCGGAAGTGGAGATCACCCGTCCGAAGTCGATTCTGGCGAAGTCCACGAAACCGGCCATGCAGGCGGGCCTGTACTACAACTTCCTCGGCGGCATCGAACGCACGATCGCGCAGTTCCATAAGGAGATCGACGAGGATTTCCGTGTGGTGGCGACGGGCGGATTGAGCCGCGTGTTCGCCGACGACACGGACATGATCGACATTTACGATCCGGACCTGATTTTCAAGGGCATGCGGCACATCTACGACCGAAACGTCCGCTGATTCAAGAGCCAGCGACGGGAACCGGCGATCATAGCCCGGCAATCTGAAAACCGACGGCCTGCGGATAATGCGCTATCCGCAGGCCGCAATCGATTAAACAATTACACAGACGCTATTGGATGGTGAAGCCCTGGTTGGCTCCGTATTCTTTCAGGTCCTTCTGCCATAGGCTATGCCGCCCTTAAGTTTGATGCGGTCGGACGATTCGGTGTTCTTCAACGCATCGCCGATGTTGGAGGTGTCGGAGACCTGACCGCCTGCGGCGATGATGTTGAGCCTGTTCTGCTCTTTGCGCAGCAGGCTCGACCATTTGTAGGCCTTGCCCACCGTGGACCGGAAGTCGCTGCGCGCATACACTTCGAACGGCAGGTACTGGTATCCGGTCGACACGTTCTCCGCGGCCTGGGACAGCACGCGGTTGTATTCCTGCCCGCCGAAATAGGGCACTTCGATGCCACGGTCGTCGGTCACCGTGGTCTTGCTGAGGAATTTCGAGTCGGATAGGGTGTTTTTGTCGGCTGGGAACGCGCCGCCATCCACGCGGGTTGTGATGCCTTTGGCATTGTGGCAGGCGTATTCGATGAAACGGTATGAGGCTTCGGGTTTGCGGGAACGTTGCAGCACGGCAAGGGCCGAACCGCCGTTTTCCGATGTGGTGGCCTTGCCGTCGGGCGTCGGCATCTGGCCACGCGCCACAGGCCGGCCGCGCCGGGAATGTCGGACATGAGCAGCGAAGGCAGCCATGCGCCGGAGAACAGCGAGGCGACTTTGCCTTGTCCCACGGCCGATTTCCATCGATCCGACCATGACGTGAGGTTTGTTGCCACCAAACCCTCATCGATCATCTTCTGCCAGAATTCGGTGAATTCGCGGGTGCCTTTATCTTCGGTGAGTCTGATGGTCACGTTCTTGCCATCGTTGGACGTGGAGAACGGGCGTCCGCCGGCGAGCCAGATCATCGTGTCGTAGAAGCTGGCGTCGCCGGAATCGGCGGTGATGTACACGCCGATTTTCTTGAGTTTTTTGGCGGCCTCGTAGTAGTCGTCCCATGTGCGGATCTTGGACGCGTCCACGCCAACCTGTTCGAACACGCTGTTGTTATAGAAGAAGGCCATCGGGCCGGAGTCCATGGGAAGCCCGTACACCCGTCCGTTGAGCTGCACCGACGCCAGGTGCCGGGCGTGTAGAAATCGGCATAGCCTTCGGTTCTGCCGGTGATGGGCACGAGCTGGCTGCTGACCGCGTACTGGCGCAATGCGTAATATTCCAGCTGCACCACGTCGGGAATGCCATAACCGTCTTGGATGGCGTTGTTGAGTTTGTCGTAACCGCTGGTGTTCTTCCAAACCACGTGGATGTCGGGATTGTCTTTTTCGAAGCCGGCGATGACCTGTTTCATGCTCGGCTCCCACGACCATACGGTGATCTGTGTGCGTGTGTCCGTATTGGCCCCGCATGCGGCGGCGCTGGCCGCCATGACGCCCGCGCAGCAGATGGCGGTGAGCTGCTTCACCAGTTTCGCCGATTTCAGCACCACGCCCACGGACCTCCGTTTTGTATTTCGCCTGCGATTACCACCATAAGATTATACGGGTCATGCGGAAGCCACGCACAAGCCTGGAAAGGCTCCCCATATCCACCCAAATACGCCGAATGCGGAAGAACCGCTCCGGAAGCGAACTTCCAAAGCGGTTCCCTGCGATATCGCATCGGCGGCTAAGCCGGTACGCAATCAAGCTTCGATGCCGAGCTTGGCGCGTTCCTTCTTGGAATACATGAAGGCCGGCAGCTGACGGCCCTGCTTGAGCCAGGCATGGTATTCGGCGGTGGCCGCGAACTCCACATCGGACGCGGAGTTCAGGCAGGTTTCCACGGAATCCTGGATGACGCCGATGATGAAGCCGACGCCACCACCTGCATGGCGATGTCGTTGCTGATGCCGAACAGCGAGCAGGCCATCGGGATGAGCAGCAGCGAGCGCCTGCCACGCCGGACGCGCCGCATGCGCCGAGCGCGGAGACCACGGACAGCAGGATGGCCGCCGGCAGGGAGATCTGGATGCCGAGCGTGTTGGCGGCAGCATGGCCATGATGGTGATGGTGATGGCCGCGCCGTTCATGTTGATGGTGGCGCCCAGCGGAATGGACACGGAGTACATGTCCTTGTCAAGCCCGAGCTTCTCGCACAGCTGCATGTTGACGGGGATGTTCGCAGCGGAGGAGCGGGTGAAGAACGCGGTCAGGCCGGATTCCTTGAAGCAGCGGTAGACCAGCGGGTACGGGTTGCGGCGCAGGAAGATGAAGATGACGAGCGGGCCGAACACGAGCACCATGAGCAGCATGGTGCCGACGAGCAGGAGCAGCAGGCTGCCGTACTTGGTGAACGCGGACAGGCCGTTGTCGGCCACGTTGGTGAACACGAGGCCCATGATGCCGAACGGGGCGAGGTTGATGACCCAGCAGATCACCTGGGACACGGCGTCGGCCACGTTGGCCATGAACGCTTTGGAGCTTTCGTTGGCGATGGACTTCATGGCGAGTCCGAACAGGCAGGCCCACATCAGGATGCAGATGTAGTTGCCGTCGATGATGGCCTGGATCGGATTGGCCACGATGTTGGTCAGCAGCGTCTGGATGACTTCGGAAAGGCCTTGCGGCACCACGTCGGCTTTGGCGGCCTTGCCCAAGGACAGGGTCTGCGGGAATAGACGGGAGGTCAGCACGGCCACGACCGCTGCCAGGAACGTGGTGAACAGGTACAGGAACAGCACGGTGCCGAAACGGCGGTCGAGTTTCGACGTGCCCTGCGCAAGGGCGCTGGCCACCAGTACGAACACCAGAATCGGTGCCACGGCCTTCAACGCGGCCACGAACAGGGTGCCGAATTCGCCGATCCAGGTCACGTGGGGCATGGTCAATGCCAGCACGGTGCCGATGATCAGGCCGACGATGATACGGACGATCAGCGATGCGCCGTTGTAGATGTCGGCGATGCCGCGGACGGCTTTCGAGATTTTACCCATGGTTCTCTCTTACTCTCGTGATGCCGGAAACGCTCCGGCAAGTCAACAGAACGCCATGATAATCGGGCGTGTCGGACGAGATAGGGGAATGTCCAAAATCGTAGGTTTCTATAAGCCCGCGCCCAACGGCACGTGCGATACGAATCGACGTGGCTCGCCGTTGAGCGGGTCATCGAATCGCAGTTCGCGCGCCACCAATTCCAAGGGTTGCGAGAAGTCGTCGTACGCGCGCTGCACGATGTCCGGGTAGAAATCGTCGCCAAGAATCGGCAGACCGAGCGAATTCATATGGACGCGGAGCTGATGCGTCTTGCCGGTTCTCGGATGCAATGTGTAGTTCACGAATGGTTTTCCATCGATATGCCACACATCGTCTCCACGTTCGATCAGCGTCTCCGCGTTCGGCATATCGGCGCTTTCGTACGCCTGTAATCGGCCGCGGTCCTTGTTGATGCGCGACCTGCGTACCGTTGGGAACGGCCGATGCCGGTCGACCTGTTCGACTGTTCCGTAGCGCGGACGCTGCGGCGGGGCGAGCGGCGCCATACATTCGTAGGTTTTGACCGCCATGTGATTCTGGAAGAGCATCTGGTACGCGCCGCGCACGGCCGGATCGCGCACGAAGACGACGGCGCCCGCGGTCGGACGATCCAGCCGGTGCGCGGGCACGATGTCCGGCTCGCCGCACCGCTCACGCAGGCGGATCAGCGCAGTTTCCCGATACCACATGCCACGTGGTGTCGTGGCCAGGAAATGCGGCTTGTCGATGACGATGATGCGCTCATCCTCATACAGAACCTCATATTCGAAGGGAATGTGAGGCTCCTCGGTCACATACCTGTGCCCGCGCCCGGCATTCGGTCCGTCCTTTGATCCGTTGCCCAGTGCGCTATTCAACGGTGACTGACTTGGCGAGGTTGCGCGGCTTGTCCACGTCGTAGTTCTTAAGCTTGGCCATGTCCATGGCGAACAGCTGCAGCGGCACCACGTCCACCAGCGGCTCATCAGCGTCGGGCAGGCGGGACGCCAGAACACCACGTCGGCGTAACGCTCCACATCCGGATCGTTCTCCTCGGCCACGGCGATGATGTAGGCGCCACGGGCCTTGACCTCCTCGATACCGGAGATGACTTTGGCGTGCAGCACGTTGCGTCCGCGCGCCGGCGGCACGATGAATACGACCGGTTCGCCCTCGTCCACCAAAGCGATCGGACCATGTTTCAGTTCGCCCGCGGCGAAGCTTCGGTGAACGTGTAGGCGATTTCCTTGAGCTTCAACGCGCCTTCCATGGCCACCGGATAGCCCACATGGCGGCCGAGGAACAGGAACGATTTCGCATCCACCATCTGTTCGGCGGCCTCCTGCACGGTCTTGGTCTGGGTGTCGAGGACCCACTGGATCTTGCGGGGCATGTCCTTCAGAGAGTCCAAAGTCTGGGCGATTTCGTCTCGATACATGGCACCCTTGACTTGGGCCAGATACAGGCCGAGCACGTATGCGGCGGTGATCTGCGCCACGAACGCTTGGTGGAGGCGACCGCCACTTCCGGACCGGCGTGGGTGTAGAGCACCGCGTCAGATTCGCGTGGGATGGACGCGCCCTGCGTGTTGCAGATGGCCAATACCTTGGAGCCCTGTTCACGCGCGTGGCGCAACGCCATCAGCGTGTCCATGGTCTCGCCGGACTGGGAGATGGCCACCACCAACGTTCGGGGGGTGAGGATCGGGTCACGGTAGCGGAATTCGTGGGCGAGTTCCACTTCTACCGGAATGCGCACCCAATGCTCGATGGCGTATTTGGCCACCATGCCCGCGTACGCGGCCGTGCCGCAGGCGATGACGATGATCTTGTCGATGGCTTTGAAATCATGCTCGTCGATGCGCACCTCATCGAGGTTGATATTGCCGTTCTCGTCGAGACGCCCCAGCAGAGTGCGCTGCACGGCGGCCGGATCCTCATGGATCTCCTTGTCCATGAAGGAGTCCCAACCGCCCTTTTCGGCGGCGGACGCATCCCAATCCACGGTGTAGGTCTTCGGATGTTCCACGATGTTGCCCATGAAGTCGGAGACGACGACCTTGTCTGCGGACACCATCACGGCCTGGTCCTGGTCGATCTCCATGGCACGCTTGGTGTAGGCCACGAACGCGGCAACGTCGGAGCCAAGGAAGTTCTCCCCGTCGCCGAGGCCCACCACGAGCGGCGAATCGTGACGGGCGCCGACCACGATGTCCGGCTGTCGCACGTCCGTGGCGAGAATGGTGAACGCGCCTTCCAGCATGCGGGCCAGACGGCGGATGGCCTTGAACAGGTCAGGCTTACCGGTTTCCTCGATGATCTTGTCGCTGATTTTGCCCAGCAGTTTCGCCGCGACCTCCGTATCGGTTTCGGAGACGAAACGATAGCCCTCCGTCTGCAGGTCGAGACGAAGCTGGGAAGCGTTTTCGATGATGCCGTTGTGGATGATGGCGACCTTGCCGTCACGCGACGTGTGCGGATGCGCGTTAGTGTCGTTCGGCACGCCGTTCGTAGCCCAACGCGTATGGCCGATGCCCACGGTGGCGTCCGGCATCGGATCACGTTCGATGTCCTGCACCAGGTTGGCCAGACGTCCGGCCTTCTTACGGACGGCCACACGCTCCATGCCAGGCGCCGTCAGCGCCACGCCGGCCGAATCATATCCACGGTATTCCAATCGCTGAAGTCCTTGGAGACACACCTCCAAAGGCTTGCCGCACGCGGTCCGAACATTTCCTGCATATCCTACGATTCCACACATAGCTCCTTAGCCTATCGGGTAAGGATGTCAATCATGAAACCAAGCCGCGCGTCCTTACAAATCTTTGCCATATATGCGAAATCCCACTCCCCCAGGGAAATCGTGCGAACCAGTGGCGCACGCAACGCGCCCATCGTCGGCAGCAAAAAGAAAACCCAACCCACCGGACGTCTGCGGACGCTTGACGTCAGTGGATTGGGAATTTACGGCAGTACGACAGCCTTACTTGCTACAGGACGTGCTGCAAGAAGTCCTTAAACCTCGACTCCTTCGGATGGTCGATGATCTCCGGTCCGCCCTGTTCGACGACCACGCCACCGTCCATGAAGACGATCTGGTCGGCGACCTCGCGCGCGAAGCCGATCTCATGGGTGACGACCACCATGGTCATGCCTTCCTTGGCGAGGTCGAGCATGACGTTGAGCACTTCGCCGACGAGTTCCGGATCGAGCGCGGATGTCGGTTCGTCGAACAGCATGATCTCCGGCTTCATGGCAAGCGCGCGTGCGATGGCCACGCGCTGCTGCTGGCCGCCGGAAAGTTGCGCCGGATAGTAGTCGAGACGCTCCCCCATGCCGACGCGGTTCAGCTCCTGAATGGCGAGTTCGCGGGCTTCCTTCTTGTCCATGTGCTTGACGTGGACCGGAGCCTCCATGACGTTTTCAAGAGCCGTCATGTGCGGGAACAGGTTGAAGCGCTGGAACACCATGCCGAGTTTGGAACGCTGTTCGGCCACTTCCTTGTCGTTCAGGGTCTGCAGCACACGTTCGCCGCCCTTGTCGACGTACTTGTAGCCGATCATCTCGCCGTCGACGTCGATTTCGCCGCCAGTCAGCGTTTCCAGCTGGTTGATCAGACGCAGGAACGTGGATTTGCCGGAACCGGACGGACCGAGAATCACGGTGACGGTTCCGGGCATGACGGTCATGTCGATGCCTTTGAGCACATGCAGATTGCCGAAGGCCTTGTGCACCTGCGTCGCCTTGACTGCAGGAACGATTTCGTTGGTTGTGATTTCGCTCATGGTCATTCCCCTCACGCGGTCATTCCCGCGAACGTGGCTTCGTTCTGCTTGTCGACGTCATCCTTGGGCTCGCCGAAGGTCTTGCCCGGCAACGGCGTGCGCTTGCCGCGGGCGCCGGCGGGATGGGCGTCGAAGCCCTTGCCGAAGTGCTTTTCAAGTCGCGACTGGATGACCATCAGGATGGAGGTGATGACCAGATACCAGATGCAGGCCACGATCAGCAGCGGAATCGGCTTGTACAGACGGGTCGCGATCGCCGTGGTGGCGAACTGCAGTTCCAGCGTGAACGGCACGGCGTTGACAAGCGACGTGGTCTTCAGCATGCCGATGAACTCGTTGCCGGTCGGCGGGATGATGATGCGCATGCCTGCGGCAGCACGATGCGACGCATGATGAGCGTGCGCTTCATGCCGAGGGCCTTTGCGGCTTCCGTCTGCCCCGGATCGACGGCCTCGAGGCCGGCGCGCACGATTTCGGCCAGGTAGGCGGCTTCGTTCAGGGCCAAGCCCAGCCATGCGGCGTTGAACGCGGTGATGACAGACTGGGAGTCAATGCTCCAGAATTCGATTGAGGTGAACGGGATGCCCACGCCGATACGCGGCACCAGCACCGCGAACAGACCCCAGAAGACCAGCTGCGTGTACACAGGGGTTCCACGGAAGAACCAGATGTAGAACCAGCTCACGCCGCGCAGCACCGGGTTGATGGATTTGCGCATGACCGCCAGAATGACCGCCAGAATGATGGCGATGACCATCGAGATGACGGTCAGCAGCAGCGTGTACTTGATGCCTTCCAGTACGTTCTCGTTGAACAGGTATTTCCAGACCACATTCCATTCGAAACGCGGATTGGTGACCAAAGCCTGCACCAGCATCGCGGCGAAGAGCGCGACGATGATGGCCGCCACGATCGGACCCGTACGCTTGACAGGCAAGGCTTTAATGCGATTGGGAATATCGAGGCCGTCGCCGTCGACTTGTTTCTTCGCCATGATGCTGTTTCCTTTTTCTATCTATCTGATGAGATCAGTCGAGGTCGGTCGGATTGATCTCAGCCTTGTCGAGAGCGCCGGACTCGACGCCCCAATGCTTGAGGATCTTCATGTACGTGCCGTCATCCATCAGCTTCTGCACGGCCTTCTGCACGGCCTCGTCGAGCTGCTGGTCGCCCTTCTTGATGGCGATGCCCTGCTTGGCCACGCCTTCAACGTCGCCGAGCGCCTCAAGCTGGCCGTCGGTCTGGGAGATCGCATAACCCGCGACCGGCGAATCGGCGTAGAACACGTCGGCCTTACCGGTGGCCACTGCGGTGGCGGCTTCGGCCTGACGCTTGTAAGACATCACTTCGGCCTTCTTGTCGGCCTTGCAGCCCTTGGCGATCTTGTTGGCCTCGTCCTCCTGGACGGTGCCGGTCTGCACTGCGATCTTCGCGCCGCACATGTCGGAGGTGTCGAGCTTCTTCGGGTTGCCCTTCTGCACGGCCCACGTGGAGCCGGCGCGGTAGTAGCTCACGAAGTCGACGGACTGCAGACGCTCTTCGGTGATGGTCATGGCGGTGATGCCCAGATCGTACTTGGAGCCGATGGACGGGACGATGGTGTCGAACATGGAGGAGACGATCTTCGGCTTCAGGCCCAGCGTCTGGGCGATGGCCTTGGACATGTCCACATCGTAGCCGACCGGGGTCTTGCCGTCTTCGGCGTAGAATTCGGCCGGAGCATAGGACAGTTCCATGCCGACGGACAGCTCGCCGTCCTTGACGGTCTTCGCAGAGGCGGCCAGCTTGGCCAGCTCGTCATCCTTCTTGATGGTGCTCACATCGTAACCAACGGTGGTGTTCTTCGCCTTCGAGTCGCTTTTGGCGTCACCGGAATCCGTGGTGCCGCATGCGGCGACGGAGAACATCATGGCCGCGCTCAGCGCGAGAGCGGCAAACGATTTGAATTTCAACGACATAGTGGGTTCTCCTTCTATTCTCTTCCCATCCACTGAACGGTAATCGTCCATTTGCCAATCAGACGTCCAGTATTCCAAAGGCACACGATAAAACCGCAATGCTACGCTGACGTTAATCGGCAAAAAGCGTAGGGCATCGATCTATATACATCCGATGCCCCTACGCCCGCAGCGTCAGTGCGCCGATCAGCCCAAATCGGTCGGGTTGATCTCGGCCTTGTCGACGGCGCCGGATTCGACGCCCAATGCTTGAGGATCTTCATGTACGTGCCGTCATCCATCAGCTTCTGCATGGCCGCCTGCACCGCCTTGGCCGTGTCGGAATCACCCTTCTTGATGGCCACGGCCTCCTTGGTCACACCGACGTCCTCACCGAAGGCCTCAAGCTGGTCGTCGGTCTGGGAAATCGCATAACCCGCGACCGGCGAATCGGCGTAGAACACGTCGGCCTTGCCGGTGACGACGTTGGTGGTCACATCGGTCTGCAGCTTGTTGGACAGGATCTGGATGTCAAGCTTGTTGTCCGCCTTGCACTGTTCGGCGCCCTTGTTGACTTCCTCCTCCTGTGTGGTGCCGGTCTGCACCGCGATCTTCAATCCGCACAGATCGGACGTGTCGATCTTGCCTGGGTTGCCCTTCTTGACCACCCACGTGGAACCGGCCTTGAACATGCTGACGAAGTGACGGCTTCATGCGTTCCGGGGTAATGGTGAACGACGAAACGCCGATATCGTACTTCGAACCGATCGACGGAATGATCGAATCGAAATTCGACGTCTGCGGATCCGCCTCGAGGCCGAACGTTTTCGCCAACGCCTTGACGATGTCCACGTCGAAGCCGACCGGCGTCTTGCCGTCCGCGGCCAGGAACTCGGCCGGCGCGTACGACGTATCCATGCCGACGGTCAGCTTGCCGTCCTTGGTGACGGAGGACGGCAGCATCTTGGCGATCTTCTCGTCCTTCTTCACGCCGGACACGTCGTAACCGGTGGTCGACGACGAATTCGAATCGTCGGAAGCTTGGGAATCCGTTTTGTCGGAGGTTCCGCAGGCTCCCATCGAGACGACCATCGCCGCGCTCAACGCGAGCGCCGCCCAACCTTTCAGGTTCCTCATCATGGCAAGTCCTCTCTTCAACCCAGCCAAATCAACCAGCCAAACGTGGCTATGGCATAACCTAAGAGCGGATTGCTACGAGCGTATTAACGGACGCAAAAGTTCCGAAACATTCACTCGTTGGTGCCGGGGGTGTTGATCTCCGGCTTGCTGATGGCACCGTCCTGAACACCCCAGTACTTGAGGATCTTCATGTAGGTGCCGTCGTCGATGAGCTTCTGCAGGGCCTTCTGCAGGGCCTCGTCCATCTGCTGGTCGCCCTTCTTGACGACGATGCCTTCCGGGGCGATGCCTTCGGTCTTGCCAAGCGTTTCGAGTTCGCCGTCGGTCTGCGCGATCGCGTAGCCGGCGACCGGCGAATCGGCGTAGAACACGTCGGCCTTGCCGGTGACGACGTTGGTGGTCACATCGGTCTGCAGCTTGCTGGAGATGACGTCCATCTCCGCCTTGCCGTCGGCCTTGCACTGCTTGGCCATCTTGTTGGCGGCGGTCTCCTGCATGGTGGCGGTCTGCACGGCCACCTTCTTGCCGCACAGATCGGACGTGTCGACCTTGTTCGGGTTGCCCTTCTTCACGGCCCATGCGGAGCCGGCGTTGAAGTGGCTGACGAAGTCGACCGCCTCGAGGCGTTCCTTGGTGACGGTGAACGACGAGATGCCGATGTCGTACTTGGCGCCGACGGCCGGAATAATCGAATCGAAATTCGCGGTTTCCGGATCGGCCTCAAGACCGAACACTCCGGCCAGCGCCTTGGCGATGTCCACGTCGAAGCCGACCGGCGTCTTGCCGTCCGCGGCCAGGAATTCGGCCGGCGCGTACGACGTATCCATGCCGATGGTGAGCTTGCCGTCCTTGGTCACATAATCCGGCAGCATTTTGGCGATCGCGTCGTCCTTCTTCACGCCGGAAACATCGTAACCGGTCAGTTCGCTGGACTTCGAACTGGATTTCGACGCCGAGGCGTCGCTGTCGTCGCTGGTGCCGCATGCCGCGCCGGTGGCGAGCATGGCCACGCTCAACATGAACGCGGCGGCGGTTTTCAGGGCTTTTCCTGCTTGCATGTTCCCTCTCCTATGGATTCATATCGGCCTGTTCAGCCGAACCGTATCCTAGCGTAAAGAGGGTGTGTTACAAAAATTTTCCTGAATCGGCGTTCTTTCACTATGTGAAACCGGAATTTTTCCGATTTATCGCACCTGCTTGTTGGCGTATCGCATGGCTCGCAGCGCCTCGCGCTTGTCCTGCTCCTCGCGAAGCGACTGGCGCTTGTCGAATTCCTTCTTGCCTCGGGCGAGCGCGATCTCGACCTTGACGCGGCCGTCTTTGAAATACAGGCTCAGCGGAATGATGGTGAATCCCTTGGCCTGGGTTTGGCGGGCCAGCTTGTCGATCTGCGCCGCATGCAGCAACAGCTTGCGCTTGCGTTTGGGTGCGTGGTTGTTCCACGTGCCGTTGAGATATTCGGGAATGTTGGCTCCCTCAAGCCACATCTCCCCACGACGGTCGATGGTGATGAACGATTCGGCCAGCGACGCCCGTCCTTCACGAAGCGACTTCACTTCGGTGCCGGTCAACACGAGACCGGCCTCATACTTGTCTTCGATGGCGTAGTCGTGACGCGCCTTCTTGTTCTGCGCGATCGGTTTGGTTCCCTGTTCCTTGGCCATGTCGGACCTCCTTCCCGGTTCTTTCGATCAGTGTATGCAACGCGACTCCGTCGACCATATCACGAAAGCGCGTCGCCCGACGATGCGGACGCGCGCTTGCCGTGGTTTCATGTCTGGAACGGAACCGTCAGTAGTGGACGTACTGGTAGGCTCCGGCGTTGGAGATCGTCTCCCAAGCCGGGAACGTCGCGAAGCCAGTGCCGCCTTCGGAGATCAGAACCGAACCGTCGGCGTTCACGCGTTCCACGACGGCCACGTGGCCGTACTGCCAGTCGGCGGTCCAATGTCCGCCTACGCTTTGGCCGCGCGCGAACACCATCGCCGCGCGACATGCGGGGTGTTGTTCACCAGGTATCCGAGTCCACGAGCGGTATTGGCCCAATCGGCGCCGTTGCCCATGTAGGAGCCGACCGGAAGGCTCAGCTGGGAACGCCTCAGGTATGCCCACAGCGTGCACTGGCGGGACGGATACGCGGCACCGCCGACCGTGTTGCCGGTGTTGTGTCCGTAGCAGTATCCGGAACCGGCCGGGCAATTGCCGGGCACCGCATAGTTCATGCCGCCGGCGCCGCCGGAATTGTTGTTATTGGGCGTCGGAGCCGGCGCAGGTGCAGGCGCGGGAGCGGGATTGTAGTTCGTGTTGTTGTTCGGACGCGACTGCTGCTGGTTGTTATTGGGGTTGACAGCGGCGTTGTTGGAATTGTTGTACTGGTTGTTCCATGAATCGATCTGCGATTTCATGGCGACGATGTCCGCCGCTTCCTTGGCGCTCTGCGTTGTCAGCTGGCTCTTCTGCGATTCGAGCTTCTCACGTTTCACCGTGCCCTCGTCACGCAGCTTCTGCAGGGCGGTCTGCTTGGCGCTGGCCTCGCTTGCCGCCTGCTGGGCGCTTGCCGCCTGCTGGTCGGCCTGCTCCTTGAGCTGGGTGATCTTCTGTTCGATGGCGCCCAGACGGTCCTTGCGGTTCATCGACGTGTTCAGCTCGTTCGCCGCGTCGGTTGCCGCGTTGGATTCGCTTCGCGTGACCGCGGCCTGCGACTGCATCTTGTTGACGAAATCGTCGGCGGTCGTCGAATCGGTGACAAAATCCAGCACATCCGACGTACTGGAGCCGTGGAAGCTTTCGCGGGCGAGCTGCGCGACGGCGGCCTTGGCGTCATCATAGTCGGAGCCGGTCTGTTTGATCTGCTCCTCAAGGTTCGCCTTGTCCTGCTGGGCCGCTTGCAACCGCTGCGTGGTCGCTTCCGCCAGGCTCTGCGCCTGTTCTGCCGCCTGCTGGGCAGATTCCGCGGCCTCGACCGCCGCAGGAATCTGGTTGTCGTTCAAATCGGCCAACTGCAGAATCGTGTCGGCGAGATCGCTGCTCACGCCGACAAGCTGCGACTTCAGCTTGGCGTGGTTCGACACCTTCGCCTGGTATTCCGACATGCTCACGGCATGCGCCTGCGGAGCCGGCGCGGCGACGACCGCGACGCCGCCGGCGCAGAACATAGCCGAAGCAAGCATCAGTCCAACGATGGGCCGCACCTGTCTCGTCATTTTCCTAGACATGTATTCCCTTCCCGAAATCCACCTATTTCGACATTGTATCCAGCAAACTTCAAATATGCTGAACATCTCGTTCAGCACTCCGCCGGTTTATGCCTTCAGGTACTTCCTCAGCGAGATGCTGGACGCGACGATCGACAGCACGACGGCTCCCACCACAAGGCCGGTGCAAGCAGCCATACCGTCTTCTGGTTGATCAGAGGCATCCACTGCACGCTCTTCGACAGCCAATCCGTGATGAACAGCTTCACCATGGCGCTCAACGTTCCGCAGGCGAGCAGCGAACCAATCAGCGACGCGAACACGCCTTCCAACACGAACGGCAGGCGGATGGTCCAGTTCGAGGCTCCCACCAGTCGCATGATCTCGGTCTCGTTCTTACGCGAGGCGGCACTCATGCGAATCGTCGTGCCGGTCAGCATGATGGCCACCAGGATCATCACGCCGGCGAGCGCCACGGTGACCGCCGTCGCACGGTTCAGCACCGAGAAGACCGGGTCGAAGATCTTGCGTTGATCCTGCACTTCCTCGACACCGGTGCGGCCGCTCAACACTTCGGATACCACTTGGTATTTGGTCGGGTCCTTCAGTTTCAGACGCAGCGACCCCTGCATGTCGGCGGCGGTGAGCACGCGTCCTTGGTATTCGCCGTTCGGATACTGCTTGAGGAAGGTGTTCTTGTAGAAGTCCTCACGGCTCACATATGTGATTTTGGAGACGATGTTGCCGGCTTCCTCGTTGATCACGTTCTCCAGATCGACGATCTCCTGATTGGAAGGCGCCTTGCCCGACGAGCAGGACGCCGCCTGGCTGGCACCGTCCGGGCACAGCCATACGACCACTTCGACCTTGTCGTACCATTCGCCCTTCGCGGCGGTGATCTGTGCCTGCATCAGGCCGGATACGCCGATGAACAGGAAGGAGATGAATGTGACCAGCATGACGGAGATAATCATTGAAACATTGCGCTTGAGGCTGTTCCATGTTTCGGAAAGGATGAAACGAAAACGCATCAGTCGTGCTCCTTGGTGTCCTCAGGGTTTTCATCGGACGGTGCCGGCGGGACGGGCGGTTCGGGCGGTGTCGGAGGCTCGGTTTGGGTCGGTGGAACGGGCGGTGCAGGCGGAGCGGACAGCGCCGATGCTTCGTCGGCACCAGTCTCGGAGGCATCATTTTCAGCGGAGGTCTTGGCCTGTTCGTTCCGTTCGGTTTGCTCGGCCTGTTCCTGGTCGGCCATCTGTTCGAGGCTCAGTCCCTTGCCCCAGGTCAAGGTGGTCTCCACTGACGCGAAGGCCTCGCCGTAACGGCCGGTGCGTCCGGAATGCACGGATTTGGCAAGACGGGCGATGCCGTCGTTCCCCTGTCCGTCATGGACGGCAGCGGCGACCACATCCACGGCGTTCACCACGGTTTCGGCGCGCGTCGCGCTTCCACGTCGACGGTGTCGTCAGGAGCGTTCGTTGAATCGATGGCGTTCCGTCGACGGTATTTCGCGTTCGGATCGGAAGTGCCCAATGCCTGGTGCGATTTCGACTCGACTTCGGCGTCCGGGAAATACAGCGCGGAATCGTAGGATCCCTGCTGCTCGTCGCGCACGATCTTGCCGGTGTGCAATTCGACCACACGTTTGCGCATGGAGTTGACGATTTCCTCGTTGTGCGTGGCCATGACGATGGTGGTGCCGGTACGGTTGATGGCGTCCAACACTTCCATGATGCCCAGCGACGTGGTCGGGTCGAGGTTGCCCGTAGGCTCGTCGGCGAGCAGGATCTGAGGATGGTTCACATACGCCCTTGCGATGGCGACGCGTTGCGCTTCGCCGCCGGACAGCTCATGGGGGTAGTTGTTTTCCTTGCCTGTGAGCCCCACCGTCTGCAGTACTTTGGGCACCAGCGATTTGATGGTGGAACGGCTTGTGCCGATCACTTCAAGTGCGAAGGCGACGTTCTCCCATACCGTCTTGTTGTTGAGCAGCTTGTAATCCTGGAAGATAAAGCCGATCTGCCGGCGATAATGCGGCACCTGCCGTGCGGACAGGCGTCGCAGATCGTTGCCGGCGACGCGGATCTCGCCATCCGTGGCTTCCTCCTCGCGAAGCAGCAGGCTCAGCAAGGTGGTCTTGCCGGAACCGGACGCGCCCACAAGAAAGACGAAATCACCTCGATCGATGTCAAGATTGATGTCATCCAATGCGGGACGCGTGCCCTTTGGATAGACTTTGCTCACATGTTCAAGCGAGATCAGCGCCATCGTGTTTTCCCTCCGCCTATCGCTTAGGCTTCTTGTTCCTCGGCTGCCGCGCGACGCTGTTCGTGACGCCAGCGGATGCCGGCTTCGATGAACTCGTCGATGTCGCCGTCGAAGACAGCCTGGGTCTGCGAGGTCTCATACCCCGTGCGCAGGTCCTTGACCATCTGGTACGGATGTAGCACATACGAGCGCATCTGGTCGCCCCAGCTGGCCTTGATGTCTCCGGCGAGCTCCTTCTTCTTCTTGGCTTCCTCCTCGTGGCGCAGCACCAGCAGTCGGGACTGCAGCACGGCCATGGCGGCGGCGCGGTTCTGAATCTGAGAGCGTTCGTCCTGCATGGTCACCACGATGCCGGTCGGGATGTGGGTGATGCGCACCGCGGAATACGTGGTGTTCACGCCCTGTCCGCCAGGACCGGACGAGCAGTAGGTGTCGACGCGAATTTCGGAATCCGGCACGTCGATGTGATCGGTCGCTTCGACCAGCGGCACCACTTCCACGGCGGCGAAGCTGGTCTGACGGCGGCCCTGGTTGTCGAACGGGGAGATACGCACCAGACGGTGGGTGCCACCCTCCACGCTCAGTCGCCCGTATGCGTACGGGGCGTCCACCTGGAACGTGGCCGACTTGATGCCGGCTTCTTCCGCGTAGGAGGTGTCCATGACCTTGGCCTTGTATCCGTTGCGTTCCGCCCAACGCAGGTACATGCGCAGCAGCATCTGCGCGAAATCGGCCGCATCCACGCCGCCGGCGCCGGAACGGATCGTCACCACGGCGGAACGTTCGTCGTATTCGCCGTCAAGCAGCGTCTGGATCTCCATATCGTCGAGATCCTTCTGGATGCTTTCGACTTCGGCCTTCGCCTCGGCCAACGTGTCGGCGTCCTCTTCCTCCTGGCCAAGCTCGACCAGGTCTCCACGTCCTCGATGCGCTGGTCGGCGGATGCCAGACGCTTGAGCTGCGACTGCACCGCGGACAGCTTGCTGGTCACTTTCTGTGCGTTTTCCGGATCGTCCCACAATCCGGGTTCGGCCGCTTTCACTTCAAGGTCCTTGGCCTCGGCGGTCAGTCGATCGACGTCGAGGGCCTTGGAAATGGACTCGTATTTGGCGCGCGCTTCGCTGATCGCCTCGGAGTAATCAAATTCTGCCATCGTTTACACCATACATTTCTATTACGTTCCTGACTATTCTGACATGGAACCGTCCACGGCTCCCGCACAATCCATAAGGTTTTTCCACGTGCCCACATCCATTTCCCACATGGACGGACCGCGAACCTGTCCGCACGCATACGGGAAACCGGGGCCCGTTTCGGATCATACGGGCCCGAAGGCGTCAAAGCCCCGCGTAGATCGCAGGAATGACCAGACTCAGCAGCATCGCCGCGGCGATGACGATGCACACCGTGCGCACCATGGTGCGGCGACGGCGTTCTCGCTGCTCGCGTTCGTCCCTGTAGTCACTCATACGCGCCACTATACCGGCTCGCCCCTACTTAGCGTTTCTTGCGAAACGCCTCGAAAATCACTTGTGGTAAGGTTCTCCGGCGTTGATTTTGTATGCGCGATAGATCTGCTCCAGCAGAATCACCCGCATCAGCTGGTGCGGGAACGTCATTTTGGAAAAGCTCAGCAGGTAGTCGGCTCGTTTGAGGATCGCGGGGTCGAGTCCCAATGAGCCGCCGATGATGAGTTGGATATGGCTGGTGCCGTGGAGTCCGAGGTCGTTGATTTTCGCGGCGAGCTGTTCGCTGGTGAGCTGCTTGCCTTCGATGGCGAGGGCGATGACGAACGCATCGTCACGAATATGTTTGGCGATGCGTTCGCCCTCTTTGGCCTTGATCTGCCGTTCGAGTCCGTCGCTGGCGTGCTCCGGTGTCTTCTCGTCGGCCACTTCGACGATGTCGAGCTTGCAATACCGGCCCAGTCGTTTCGAATATTCCGCGATGGCGTCGCGCAGATACTTCTCTTTGACCTTGCCGACGGTGATCAGTGTGATTTTCACGAGTTTCCTCTTGCGGAGAGCGCGGATGACGCTCTCCGCCATTCCGTTTTCAGTTCTTGTGGAGTTTCTCGTTGAGCTCGATGCCGGTCTTGCGGTAGCGCGCCTCGATGCGGCCGGACACGGAGTTGCGGATGAACAGGATGTTGTCCTTGCCGGACAGTTCGGCGCCCTTGACGGTTTCGAGCGGTTCGCCGGCGGCGACCTTGGCCTTGTCGTAGATGGTGACCTTGGTGCCGGCGGTGACGTACAGGCCCGCTTCGACCACGCAGTTGTCTCCCAGGGAGATGCCGATGCCGGCGTTCGCGCCGAGCAGGGAGTGCTCGCCGATGGAGTTCTTGAGCTTGCCGCCGCCGGACAGGGTGCCCATGATGGACGCGCCGCCGCCGATGTCGGAGCCGTTGCCGACCACGACGCCCTGCGAGACGCGGCCTTCGACCATGGAGACGCCGAGGGTGCCCGCATTGAAGTTCACGAAGCCGGCGTGCATGACGGTGGTGCCTTCGGACAGGTGCGCGCCCAGTCGCACGCGGTCGGCGTCGCCGATGCGCACGCCGGTCGGCACGACGTAGTCGACCATGCGGGGGAACTTGTCAATCGACAGCACGTTCACATCGACGTGCGGCGCCAACACGGCTCCGGACTGTCGGGTGGCGGCCATCACGTCAAGCTTGCGCAAAGCGAAATCGTCGACGGCGAACGGACCGTAGTTGGTCCACACCACGTTGTTGAGCTTGGCGAAGATGCCGTCGAGATTCAACGTGTTCGGCTTGGCCAGACGCATGCTCAGCAGGTGCAGACGCAGATAGCGTCGGCGGCGTCCTCGATCGGCTCGTCCAGCTTGGACACGGTGAACACGGGCATGCGGCGCACGCCACGCGCGTCGGCCTCGTCATGCGCGATGGCGCCGAAGTTGTGATTCGGACGCGAGGTTTCAGCCGGAGCCTCGCCCAACGTGAGTTCCGGATACCACACGTCAAGGGTGTTGCCGGCCGCATCGATGCTTGCCAGGCCCCAACCCCATGCGGTGCGCTGTTCAGTCATGTGTACGCTCCTTTGACCATGCCGGAGCCGTAGACCGGTTCCAGCGATTCGTTAGGTTCTTTCGTTCCTTGAAACACTGTAGCGGCAAGCCATGGCAGGCGCATGCGCACGTCCGAAACCGGAGCCGCGTGTCAATATCGTTCAGTGGCGCTGGTCCATCGGCACGTAATCGCGTTCCGTGTAGCCGGTGTACACCTGGCGCGGACGGCCGATTTTCGTGTTCGGATCGGCGAGCATCTCACGGTATTGCGCGATCCAGCCGGGGATGCGGCCCAACGCGAACAGCGTGGTGAACATGGACGGATCGAAGCCGATCGCACGGTAGATCAGTCCCGTGTAGAAGTCGACGTTCGGATACAGATGACGAGACACGAAGTAATCGTCGCTCAATGCGATCTGCTCCAGTTCGGTGGCCACGTCGAACAGCGCGCGCTCGTCCGCCGGCAGCTTCAGCGTGTCGGCGCGTTCCATGATCTTCTGCAGATAGGTCTTGGCGATCGCCGCGCGCGGATCGTACGACTTGTACACGCGGTGGCCGAGGCCGGAGATGCGATGCCCGTTGGCCTTCGCGTCCTCCACGAATTCCTTGACGGTTTTGCCGGAGTCTCGGATGGCCTTGAGCTGGCGGAGCACCGCCTCGTTGGCGCCGCCGTGCAGCGGGCCGGACAGCGCGTTGATGCCGGCCGCGACCGCGGAATACAGGTTGGCGTGCGCCGAACCGGCGATGCGCACCACGGACGTGGAGCAGTTCTGCTCGTGGTCGGCATGGATGATGAGCAGACGGCCAAGCGCGTGCACGTACAGAGGATCGGATTCGAACGGCTCATACGGCACGGCGAAGCACATGCGCAGGAAATCGTCGACATAGCCACGCGAGTAGTCCGGGTACAGCATCGGCTCATCGCGACGGCGGCGGAAGATGTAGCTGACGATGGTGCGCGCCTTGGCATGATGATGGTCGCCGCTTCGTCCAGCTGGTCGGAATCGTTGATGTCCGTGGTGTCCGGGTAGAACGTGGCGAGCGCGTTGACCGCGGACGCCATCACACTCATCGGATGCGCGGTGCGCGGGAAGGAGCCCATGAACGTACGGAAGTCCTCCCCCACCATCGTGCGGTGGTTGATGTCGGAGATGAAACGGTCGTACTGGTCCTTGTTCGGCAGTTCGCCGTGACGCAGCAGCCAAGCGACTTCAAGGAAGTCGGACTGTTCGCACAGCTGCTCGATCGGATAGCCGCGGTAGCGCAGAATCGAGTTCTTGCCGTCGATGTACGTGATTTTCGATTCGCATTGCGCGGTGGTGAGGAAACCGGGGTCGAGTGTGACCCAGCCATCATTGCGCAGCGTGGACACCACGATGCCGTCCGCGCCCGCCGTGGCTTCGACCACCGGCAGGGTGAAGTCCTTGGATTCCACACTCAGATTGGCTGTGGCCATACTCGTTCGCTCCTTACCAGTTCAAAAAGTACCGCCCACTATATGGCATGCGCGTTTCGATATGTGGGTTCCGTCTCAAAACGGGCATGAAAAAACGGGCTGTGCGTAATCGCACAAGCCCGTTTTCATAAGGTTTTGGACTAGTCGCGGACGGTGAGGATCACCGGACCGTTTTCGGTGATGGCGATGGTGTGCTCGCTGTGTGCGCCACGGGAGCGTCCTCGCTCTTCAGCGTCCAGCCGTCCTTCGGATCCTGGTAGATCTCGTCGGTGGTCTTGAGGAACCACGGTTCGATGGCGATGACCAGGCCCGGACGCAGCTTGTAGCCGTGATGCGCCTTGCCGTCGTTCGGCACGTGCGGATCGCCGTGCATGATATGGCCGACGCCGTGCCCGCCGAACTCCAGGTTGATCGGGTAGCCGTATTCGCGTGCCACGTCGCCGACGGCGTAGGAGACGTCGCCCAGACGATTGCCCGGCTGAGCGGCTTCGATGCCGGCCGCCAAAGCCTCTTCGGTGCACTTGATCAGGCGCAGGTCGTCGGGATGCTGCGTGCCGACGCAGAAGCTGATGGCGGAATCCGCGACCCATCCGTCGACGTTGATCGCCAGATCGAGGCTGACCAGATCGCCGTCCTTCAGGTTGTAGTCGTACGGAACGCCGTGCAGCACGGCGTCGTTCACGGACGTGCAGATGTAGTGCGCGAACGGACCGGTGCCGAAATCAGGCGCATAGTCGACGTAGCAGGACGAGGCGCCCTTGCGGTCCACGATGCGCTTGTGGACGAATTCGTCGATTTCCAACAGATTGGTGCCGACCTTGGTGAATTCCTTCAGGTCGTGCAGGATGCCGCCGACGAAGCGGCCTGCGGGCTTCATCGCTTCAATCTCTTTAGGGGTTTTCAGTTCGATCATGCCTTCAACCCTACTTCGCGGGCCATACACCGGCGAACGATGTTCTCCTTTCTGTATTCCACCTTGCGTTCCACCCGAATATTCGATTCGAATACACGATGTTGTCACCAAAGATGGATAGTGTGAAGCCATGAACAACACTTCGAATTCTTTGGTTTCGGGTATCGATCCGGCATCGTTCTCCGCCGTGACCGGCCCGTCTCAGGACTTGTTCCGCTTCGTCAACGGCCCGTGGGTCGACATGTACCGTCTTCCCGACGACCGTTCCCGGTATGGTTCCTTCGACAAGCTCGCCGAGGATGCGGAAAACCAGATCCGCGACATCCTTGAAGAGGATGATTGCCCAGCCGTCAAGTCGCGCGCTTTATACCATAGTTTCCTTGACGTCGATGCCATCGACGCGGCCGGACTCGCCGCCATCGAAGACCAGTTGGCTTCCATCGACGAGGCCGAAGACAAGGCCGCGCTCACCCGCGCGCTTGGCGCCATGAACCCGACCGGCGGTCCAGACCTGATCGGCATCGCCGTTTACGGAGATCCGGGAGCGCCGGAGACCAATGTCGTGCACATCGAACAGGACGGTTTGGATCTGCCGGACGAGGCCTACTACAGGGAAGACCATTACGCGCCAATCCGTGAGGCGTATGTCGAGATGGTCGCCAAGCAGCTGAAGAACGCGCATCTTGCGGCCGATGACGAGGATGCCCATGCGCAGGCCAAGCGTTTCCTTGACGTGGAGACGCGCATCGCGGCGAACCATTGGGACAACGTGTCCACGCGCGATTCGGTGAAGACCTATAACCCGACGGATTACGCCGACCTGTGCGCCATGCTCGCCGATGTTGACCTGGACGCTTGGATCGACGCCTGGCAGAACGCTTACGACGCGACCACCGCGGCTGCCGTGCAGCCGTTGGATTTCCGCGGCTGTTTCAGCCACACGATCGTGCATGAGCCAAGCTTCCTCACCGGACTCAACGCGTTCTGGAAGGAAGCGTCGCTGGATGATCTCAAGCTGTGGGCCCGCGTGCATGTGGTGATCGGCTCCACATTGGAGCTTCCCCACGAATTCGACGAAACGAATTTCGACTTCTACGGCAAGACGCTGTCCGGGCAGAAGGAGCAGCGTGTGCGTTGGAAGCGTGGCGTCTCGCTGGTCAACGGCATCTGCGGCGAGGATGTCGGCCGCGAATACGTGAAGCGTCACTTCCCCGAAACCTCCAAGCAGCGTATGGAGCAGCTGGTCGCAATCTCATCGACGCCTACCGTGTGTCCATCTCCAATTCCACTTGGCTTGGCGACGAGACCAAGGCCAAGGCATTGGAGAAGCTGTCCAAGTTCGTGCCGAAGATCGGCTACACGAACCATTGGCGTGACTATTCCGCGCTGGATGTGCGCGAGGACGCCGCTTCGCCCAGAACATGCGTGCCGCGAACCTGTATGAGACCGGCTACCAGCTGGCCAAGGTGGGCAAGGCCGTCGACAAGGACGAATGGCTGATGAATCCGCAGACGGTGAACGCCTACTATGAGCCGTCCATGAACGTGATCGTGTTCCCGGCCGCCATTTTGCAGCCGCCGTTCTTCAACCCGGATGCCGAGGATGCCGCGAACTACGGCGGCATCGGCGCGGTGATCGGCCATGAGATCGGCCACGGTTTCGACGACCAGGCTCGCAATACGACGGCGACGGCAAACTCAACGACTGGTGGACCGAAGAGGACAAGGCCAATTTCAAGGCGCTCACCCAGAAGCTCATCGACCAGTACAACGAGTTCGTGCCGACGCAGCTCGCCGAAAAGTATTCGGATAACCCGTCGAAGGCCCCTCATGTGAACGGCGCGTTGACCATCGGCGAGAACATCGGCGATTTGAGCGGCGTGAACATCGCTCTCAAGGCCTATGCGTTCGCTCTCGATGAAGCGGCCGGCCGCGGCAAGGATGGTTCCACGGAAGCCATCGAAGCCGCGCTTGCCGATGCTCCTGAAATCGACGGCTTCACCGGCCTGCAGCGTTTCTTCCTGAGCTACGCTTCGATTTGGCGCACTAAGAATCGCGACGAGTTGGCGGAGCAGTATCTGCAGATCGACCCGCACTCCCCCGCCGAATGCCGTACGAACGGCATCGCCCGTAATGTGGACCTGTTCCACAAGGCGTTTGGCGTGCAGCCCGGCGACGGCATGTGGCTCGCACCGGAGCAACGCGTGCGCATCTGGTAACAGGCCATGCCAGCGATCGCATAAGCGTCAGGCAATCGTCAGAAGCCATCGCCGCCGAATTCCTCACGTAGGGGTTCGGCGGCGTTGCTATCCGCACCGGCCTGCGAGCCGCCTTGCTCGTCAACGCCGGAACTCTGCCCGCCCATCGCATTGACTGAAGTTTCGCCCCGCTGTTGGGCGGCTTGCACATATGGATCACGTCCTAAAGCCTGTCCAGGCTGCGCGTCTTGCTGGCCGGAATCGTTTTTCTTGGCGAGTTTGCGGAAGGTGGAGACACCGTAGCTCAAATCATGCCCCGCCGCATTCGCTTCCATGACGAGTTTCGACTGTTGCTTGCCGTTCTGGTCCACCCAGCTTTCCGCCGCCAGCACGCCGGTCACGATGACCGGTTCGCCTTTTTTGAACGATTGGCAGATGCTTTCGGAAAGGCCTCGATATGCCTTCACCGTGATCCATGTGGTGGGCAGGTCCTTCCACTGTTGCGTTCGGCCATCGAAATAATGTCTGGTGCTGGCCAGCCGGAATGAGCTGGCATGCGGCATGCTTCCCGATTGAATTGCGTGGGCTGGCCGCCCACATATCCCGTGATGGTGAGGAGACCCTGCTGCTGCGCCATGTTCGGCCCTTTCTGTTTGACGAATGATGGACCGCGGAAAGCGCCGTTGACGGCACGGAAGCGACAGGCAGTGAGGTGGATTTATGGTGAGAGAGGGTAAACTGCATGCCCTTCCCGCATCTTCACGTTTCCGCGGTAAGACCACTATCGCCGAACGTTCCATCCGTCTGCAAGCCCAACCGGAGAATGTGGATAACTTGAGATCGTCGGGCGAGTCGTGGATTGTCAGTGGATAATTTCGACTTATCCACCGACATCCACAATCCTCATGTGCGTGAGATGCGCACGGTATTCCCCATGAAAAACAAAAAACGGAAGACCACCTGCTTGATGGTCTTCCGTTGCCGTATGTCGTTCGTCGGATCAAACCGACGCGCTACGGATTGCCGTATGTCACTTGAGCAGTGCAGCGACGCGGTCCGCGATCGCCTGCGCGGCGTCCGCGACCGGCACCGCTTCGGCGTTCTCACCGTTGCGGTCGCGCACTTCGATGGTGCCGTTGTTGACGGTGTCGCGGCCGGCGACGGCGATGATCGGCACGCCGATGAGTTCGGCGTCCTTGAACTTGACGCCCGGAGACACCTTCTTGCGGTCGTCGAAGATGACTTCGATGCCCTTGGCCTCAAGCTCACCGATCAGCTGTTCTGCGGCTTCGAACGCGGCCGCATCCTTGCCGGTGGCCACGACGTGCACCTGTGCCGGCGCGATGACTGCCGGCCACGCCAGACCCTTCTCGTCGTGATGGGTTTCGGCGATGCAGGCCATCACACGGGAGACGCCGATGCCGTAGGAGCCCATCCACACCGGAACGGTCTTGCCGTTCTGGTCGAGCACCTTCAGGCCGAGCGCGTTGGAATACTTGAGGCCCAGCTGGAACACCTGGCCGATTTCCACGCCGCGCTCGAAGCTCAGCGGGCCGGAACCGTCCGGGCTCATGTCGCCATGACGTACCTGCACGGCTTCGACGGTGCCGTCGGCCTCGAAATCGCGGCCGTACACCAAATCGTAGTAATCCACGTCCTGCTCGTCGGCGCCGGTGAACCATGCGGAACCGCGTGCCACGTGCGCGTCGATCAGGTAGCGCAGCGCGTCACCGGTCTCGGACGCGTTCTCGGCCTTCTTTCCGTCGCGCGCCTGCGGGCCAAGCGCCATCGGTCCGATGTAGCCCTTGACGAGTTCCGGATGCTTCTTCAGATCCTCGTCGGTGGCTTCCTCGATCTCGGCCGGGGTGAACTGCGCCTCAAGACGCTTCATGTCGACGGTACGGTCGCCCGGAACGCCTACGACCACGAGCTCGCGCCACGGCTCGTCGTGGTCTTCGTCCTGCGGATGCATGACGGCGATGACGACGTTCTTCAGAATGTCGGAGGCCTGCCAATCGCGGCCGTCGGAACGAGGATGGTTGGCGTTGGCGAATTCGACCATCTTGTCGATGGTGGCCGCGTCCGGGGTCGGGCGCTTTTCGGCTGCCGGCGTTGCGGTAAGTCGATGGCTTCCGGTTCCGGAGTGGTCAGCGCCTCGACGTTCCAGGCCTTGCCGGACGGCGACTGGGCGAAGGTGTCCTCGCCGATCTCCATCGGAGCCAGGAACTCCTCGGATTCGAAGCCGCCCATCGGGCCGGCCATGGCGTGCACCGGCACGTACTTCAGGTCGAGACGGTTGAAGATGCGCTCGTATGCGCCGCGCTCGTCCATGTAGGCCTTGACGAGGCCTTCCTTGTCGAGGGTGAAGGAGTAGGCGTCCTTCATGATGAACTCGCGGCCGCGGATCAGGCCGGCGCGCGGACGGAACTCGTCGCGGTACTTGGTCTGGATCTGGTAGAGGGTCACCGGCAGGTCCTTGTAGGAGGAGTACAGGTCCTTGACCAGCAGGGTGAACATTTCCTCATGGGTCGGGGCCAGCAGGTAGTCGGCCTCGTGGCGGTCCTTCAGACGGAAGATGTTGTCGCCGTATTCCTCCCAGCGGTGGGTGGCCTCATACGGCTCGCGCGGCAGCAGTCCGGAGAAGTGGACTTCCTGGGCGTCGATGGACGCCATCTCCTCGCGGATGATGTTCTCGATCTTGTTCAGGACATTGAGACCCAGCGGCAGCCAGGTCCAGATGCCCGGAGCGGCCTTGCGCAGGTAGCAGGCGCGCTGCAGCAGCTTGTCCGACACGACGTCGGCATCGGCGGGGTCCTCGCGCAGGGTGCGCAGGAACATGGTAGACATACGAAGTGCTTTGGTCATACGTTCCAAATTACTCAGGTAAGCCGACTTGGATGCGCCACACGTCCTCGAATCGCACACCAATACGCGAAAAACGTTATTTATAGAGTTATAAATAAGTCTAAAGCCGTTTCTATGATACTGGAATCAGCACCATATCGCTTCATAAGGAAAGGACGCAGCATGCGTCACGTCACCGCGCACATTTCGATTTGGAACAAACTCGGCTGGATCGGCATCATCTGCTATTTCGTCTTCGCGGCGGCAGCGCCGGAAGTGCTGACCGAAGGCAACCAATGGATCGGCCTGTGCCTAGCCGTATTGTGCGTCACGTTGATTTCCCTGCCATGGAAGAAGCCGTTCAATGCGATTGCGCTGGCCGGCATGGTGATATGGATCATCGTCACGCGGGCGATTCCAGGTCTTGAGTTCCTGCAGCGCAACCCGCTTTGGTTGCTCGTCGGACTGGCCTGCGTGATCGCCAGCTGTTGGGACCCCGATCCGGAAAGCGTCGAGGACGAAGTTGAGCTCGACCCGGATCTTGCGCGTTCCCTGCAGGCGATGGGCTGATATTTAGCAGCGGGTCAGAACAGCACGTCCTGCGCGAATTCGTCATCCTCACCGGCGGCCGGTTGCGGCATGCGGGCGCGGAATGCTCCGACACCGTCGGAGGCAAGCGTATCGGCGGCCTGAGCCGACTCCAATCGCAATTGTCCATCAAGACGGACCGCGTCCGGTGAGACCAGGAACATGCGCTCGTTGACGCCTTGCAGATACAGGCCGTCGAGCCCTTCCACTCGCGACAGCGCCACGTATCCCATGCCCGGCGCGAATGTGCGTCGCAAATCCATGACGGCACGATCGAGCGTCATGCCTTGCGATTTGTGGATGGTGATGGCCCACGCGCAGCGCAACGGCACCTGTTTGACCGTGGCGAGCACGGCATCGCCGTCCTGCATCTGCCAGGAATTCGGCTTCATGGTGACGATGTTGCCGTTTTCGAATTCGACGATCGGCCAGCCGCCCTGCGATTGCGTGGTGAATCCACGCACGGTGCCGAGCGACCCGTTGACGTACTGGTGGTCGGTGTCGTTGCGCACCGCCATCACGGCCGCGCCCGTTTTGAGGTACAAGCGTTCGGGAGCGAGCATGTTCTTTTTGAGCCGTTCCACCAGATTCGCCGCGCCCTCGGATTCGGCGAGGTATTCGTGCGGTTCCTCCTTGATTTCGAACAGGCGCAGGTCATTAAGCGCGTCGGCCTGCCTGTTGACGGGGAACAGGTTCACCGCCTGCTGCCCGGGTTCCGGAATGGCCCCCAACCGGGTCAGCAGCACATTGCGGTCGCCATCGTCCACCGCGCCTTCGCGAATGTCGGTCAGCACGTTCAACAGCTGGCCGTCATCCTGACGATGCTGTTCGGTCAGATAGCAGACAACGGGGTTCAATTCGCGCCATACCAACGATTCGGTGACGAAACCTTCGGGATTGAGTCCGGCGCGCATGTACCGTTCGCGACTGGCCAGATATTCGGCGGACGGCGCGATCAGGTCGTTGTTGCGTCCCGATACCGAAACCGGCGGCAGCTGGAAAAAATCGCCGGACAACACCACCTGCAGCCCGCCGAACGGACGTTCGTCGCGGCGGATGATGCGGCAGATCCGGTCAACCATGTCGAACAGCCACGCGTGCAGCATGGAGACCTCGTCGATGATGAGGATGTCGGCTTCCTGCAGCTTGCGTTTGCGGCGTGTGCGAACGGTTTTGACCAGATTGTCGGTCAATGCCGTGGCCAAGCCGATGCCGCTCCAGGAATGGATGGTGGTGCCGTTGATATGCGTGGCAGCGATGCCCGTGGATGCGGTGACGGCCACGGATGCGCCGTCGGCACGCGCCTGCCGTATGAATTCGTTGAGCACGTAGGTTTTGCCGGCACCGGGCGCGCCCGTCAGGAACACGCTTGCGCCGGAACCCAGAATCGCAAGCGCCTCGGATTGCCTCATTACGCCACCTTCTTTACGTCACCGCGCCCCATGCAACGAAATCGTCAGGCAACCAGCCTGTCCACAACCTTGAGCACACCGTGCTCGACGTTCGACGGTGCGATGTAGCGCGCGGCGGCCTTCAAATCGGGGTGCGCGTTGCCCATGGCGAACGACCAGTCGCCCGCCTCAAGCATGAGCAGATCGTTGAGGTAGTCGCCGAACACCGCCGTCTGCGCGGGTGTGACGCCGAGCACGCGCTGCAACGCCTCGACGCCCTGCTTTTTGTCGGTTTCGATGTTCATGATGTCCACCCACAGTTTGCCGGAGACGACCACCTGGTAGTCCGCGCGCAGATGTGTGAGCTTTTCGTTGGTGAATCGTTCGGAGCCGTCAAGGTCGAGGATCGCGAGTTTCAGAACGATTTCGGCGTCGCCGTCAGGGGTGTAGGCGGACGGTTCCTGCGCGAAGTCGAGCACTTCGTGCAGATCGTCCACGATGCTCAGCGCCGCGTAGTATTTGCCGACTTCATCGAGGAACGGCTTGTCGGAACGCTGCACGTATGCCGATTTGAGGCCACACACCACCAGTCCCACGTTATGCTCGCCGGAGGCAGCGGCGTCGGCGACCAGGTCGATGACGTGACGCGTGACGTCCAAATCGACGCCATGCACTTCCACGACTTTGCCGTCGAGCGCCACCACATTGCCGTTTTCCGCGATATAGGACAGTTCTCCCCCGTCGAGAATCTCCGCGGCTTTGTCGGCGAACATGTTGCGCAGCGTGGCGTATTGGCGTCCGGACGCGGGCACGAATTTGACGCCACGGCGTTTGAGCCGGGCGAGCATGGGCCAGAATCCGTCGGGGATTCGGCTTCGTTCGTCAAGTAACGTGCCGTCCATGTCGGCGACCACAAGGCGGATATCCTGCGGTTGGCCGATGGTGGTCCAATCAGCTGCGGTCATGCGGTTCCTCTCGCTGGAGTCGTGCTGTCAGTCCTTGTTGAGCAGGCTGGTTTCCTGGATTTCAGAGGCGATGGCCTTCGCCTCCGCTTCGCTCGGACCGGGCACCGGGGCCATGAACGCCTTGCGGTAGTAACGCAGTTCGTCGAGCGATTCGATGATGTCGGCGAGCGCGCGGTGGCCGCCGTTCTTCGGCGGACGGTTGAGGTAGACGGCCGGATACCAGCGGCGGGCGAGTTCCTTGAAGGTGCTCACGTCGATGGTGCGGTAGTGCAGGTTCTCCATGAGTTCCGGCATGTAGTGGTCAAGGAACTTCTTGTCGGAGCCGATGGTGTTGCCGGCGAGCAGCGGCTTGACGCCGGCCGGAGTGAATTTCCTGACGTATTCGATGACCTTGGCTTGCGCTTCGTCGAGGCTCAGACCGTGTTCCCATTCGTTGATCAGGCCGGAACGGGTGTGCATGGCGCGCACGAAGTCATTCATGTGGTCGACAGCCTTCTGACTGGGCTTGATCACATAGTCGACACCTTCGTCGAGCACGTTCAGGTCGAAGTCGGTCGGCACCACGGAAACCTCGACGAGCTCGTCGCCGCCGAAGATATCCAGGCCGGTCATCTCGCAGTCGATCCAGATCAGACGTGAGCCTTCGGACGTGTATGTTTCGCCATCGTGTGCATCTACCATCGTTGCCTCTTTCGATTGGTCCGCGGTCGCGCCCTCTGCGCAGGCCGAACATATGAAGATACCGCAGGGTAGGTACGTCGGACCGTCATCGTTGGAAAACGGTCGTTGGAAACAGGAAAGCCGTCCGCGCCCAAATGGAGGGACGCGGACGGCTGGAGCGCGCTGCCGGTTCGATGGTTCAGCGCACGAGTGCGGTATCCGGCACGGACACCCTCAGATCGGGGCATCCTGCGTGCGGTCAATCGGCCAGTTTGAGCCAAGCGCTGGTATCTTGCGGCAGCTTGCCGCCGTCGGTAAGCGGTCCTGATGTCAGCAGCACTTCGCCTTGCGGCAACGTGATCGGTTCTTCGCCGAAGTTGGTGATCGAGGCCCAGCCGTTGGCACGGCGGTACGCGATGGTGCCACCCGGGAAACCGTTGGCGCCGTCATGCGCCTTGCCGGGCTGGTCTTCCGGAAGCCATTCGAGACTCAGGTCGGTGGTCTGCAACTCATGTCGCAATGCCAGCACACGGCGGTACAGGTTCAGCATGGAATCCGGGTCGCCGATTCGACATCGACCGCGAAATCCTTGTACCACTTGGGTTGCGGCAGATGCGGCTCGGCCTTCGCGTCTGCCGGCGAGAAGCCGAAGGAGCCGCCATGGCCGAACTCATCGTTCGGATCGTCCAACTGCGGAGCGTCGGCCGCAACCCACGGCAGCGGCACACGGCAGCCGTCACGGCCTTTGGTGCTGGCGGAACGGGAGGTGCGCCATGCGGACGGATCCTCCAGCTCATCCCACGGAATGTCGGCCACTTCGAACAGGCCGAGTTCCTCGCCTTGATACACGTAGGCGGAGCCGGGCAGCGCCATCTCCATCATGATCGCGGCGCGGGCGCGCTTGGTGCCGAGCGCGCGGTCCTCCCGGTATGTGGTGCCGTCGCGCAGCAGCCAGTCGAGCGGCAGTCGATGGTATTCGCCGGTCGGCACCTGGGGCAGCGCGTAGCGGGTGGCATGGCGGACCACGTCATGGTTGCTCATCACCCAAGTGGCGGTGGAACCGGACCGTTCGGCGCTTTCCAGACCTTCCTCGATGGCGAGGTGCATGTCGTCGCGGATCCAATCCTTCTTGGCGAACTCGAAGTTGAAGATCTGGCCGAGATCGTCCGGGGAGGCGTACAGATGCTGGCGGCTTGGTCGGACCCACGCCTCAGCCACGGCGAACGCCGGCGGATCGTACTCGTTGAACACCTTGCGCCACTCGTGGTAGATGTCGTGCACTTCGTCGCGGTCGATCACCGGATGGGAGCCGTCTTCGGGCTGATCGTTGGTGCACCAGACCACATAATCGTCCAGATCATCGCGGTCGAGATCCTTGGCCAGGCCGTGCGCCACGTCCACGCGGAAGCCGTCGGCACCGTGGTCAAGCCAGAAACGCAGGGTTTTGATGAAATCGGCGCGCACGTCCTCGTTTTTCCAGTTCCAGTCCGGCTGTTCCTTGGTGAACATGTGCAGATACCATTGGCCGTCGGGCACGCGCGTCCATGCAGGGCCGCCGAAGTGGTTCTGCCAGTTGGTCGGCGGCTCGTCGCCGTTCGGTCCCTTGCCGTCGCGGAAGATGTAGCGGTCGCGTTCCAGCGAGCCGGGTTTCGCGGCCAACGCGGCCTTGAACCATTCGTGCAGGTTGGAGCTGTGGTTCGGCACGATGTCCACGACGATTTTGATGCCGTCGGCATGCGCGGCTTTGGCGAGCGCGTCGAAATCGTCCATGGTGCCGAGTTTCGGATCGACGTTGCGGTAGTCGTCCACGTCATAGCCGCCGTCGGCCAGCTGGGACGGGTAGAACGGGCTCAGCCAGATGGCGTCGACGCCCAGTTCCTTCAGATACCCGATTTTCTCGGTGACGCCGGCGATCTGGCCGAGGCCCTCGCCGCGGGAATCTTGAAGGAACGTGGATACACCTGGTAGACCACGGCCTGCTTCCACCACAGCGACGGATCGTTGACTTCGGTCATGTTGTCCCCTTTCATACAAACGCTTGTGCACCGTGCGCACGTATCACAACTCCGTACGTAGAACGATTTTCGTTGATTTTCCTACGATGGTTATGTTGTGTTGTGTAGCTTCGTTGCTGTTATCGCATTGCTTGACATAATCAATAATAACGCTTGTGCAAAAAAGCGCAAACCACAGGAGGCAGAACAAGGTGGCAGCACTTCAAAAAGCAAGCAATAACAACACCTGAAGCCATGCAAGCGTTTTTACAAAAGCAGCGTGTCGTGATAGAGTGAAGCAGTCGCGGGCAACCGACCGCCCGCATAGTCCACCCTAAGGAGCCATCCGACCATGCCACGAACCACCATCGCAGACGTAGCCAGGCAGCCGGAGTGTCCGTCTCCACCGTGTCCCGCGCGCTTCGCGGGCTCGACAGGGTCAGTCCCGAAACCAGGGAACGCATCGAGCAGGAGGCGAAGCGCCTGCATTTCTCCTTTTCGAAAAGCGCGTCGTCCCTGGCGTCCGGCAAAACCATGCGAGTCGCCGTGCTGCTGCCGAACGAAATCAGCAGCTGGTTCAACGCCCACGCTCGAAGGCATTTACGAGGTGATGTCGAAGGCCGGATACGACATCGTTCCTTACATCGTGTGGACGCAGGACGATTTGGATGCGTTTTTCCAAAATCTTCCGGGCAACCGCAACGTCGACGCGGTCATCGAGGCGTCATTTGACTTCGACGAGGCGAAGAAGCAGGTGCTTGGCGATCTGACCATTCCGGTGGTCGGCATGAACGCGCCGAGCACGCACGGTCTCGACGCCGGCGTCGCCATCGACGACGAGGCTTCCATGGCGACGATTGTACGGTTCCTCAAATCGTTAGGGCATAAGACGCTCGCCTACATCGAACAGCCCATCAACACCACGCCGTTCGTCTGCTCCGACAGGCTGCGCAAGAAGGGATTCAGCGAAGCCTCACAAGCTTGCGGTTACGCGGATGAAGACATCATCGTCATGCCGTCACTATCCCATATCGATGCTCGCAGCGAGCAGGACATCTATTCCGGCATCGTCGCGCAGCTGCTCAGCGCTCCAAAGCAGCCGACCGCCATCTGCGTCTCCGTCGACGCCGTGGCCGCTCCCCTGCTGAAGGAGCTGCGGCGCATGGGATGGCGCGTGCCACAGGACGTGTCGCTGGTCGGATTCGATGATGACGACACCGCCACCGCATTGGATCTGACCACCATGCATCAGGATCCGGCGGGAATCGGCCGTATCGCTGCACGTAAGACGCTTGCGCTGCTCAATGGCGAGACGCTTGACGAGCCGTTCACCGTCATGCCGACGTCGCTGGTGCTGCGTGGCACCACGGAACGCGTAAGTTGACGTTCATACGGTGCCATCGACATGGCTCAATTAACTAAACGTCACTAGACCAATGGCTGTCGAAAACGCACGAAACCCGTCCAGCGGCATTCCTGCCACCGGACGGGTTTCGTATTATCTAGCGTTTAGTCGCGTCGTATGCGTTTCGCGCGGTATTCGCCAATCACTGACGGCCGGAGTAGTTCGGCGCCTCGGCGGTCATGACGATGTCGTGCGGATGGGATTCGCGCAGGCCAGCGTCGGTGATGCGGATGAAGCGGCCACGTTCCGGCATTTCGGAGATGTTGTGCGCGCCAATGTAGAACATGGACTGGTGCAGGCCGCCGATCATCTGGTACAGCACGGCGTTGAGCGGTCCGCGGTACGGCACTTCGCCTTCGACACCTTCCGGAACGACCTTGTCGTTGGAGGTGACGTCGGCCTGGAAGTAACGGTCCTTGGAGTAGGACTTCTTGCCACGCGGAGCCATGGCGCCCAGGGAGCCCATGCCACGGTACAGTTTGTACTGCTTGCCGTGCAGGAGCACCTTCTCGCCCGGAGCTTCCTCGCAGCCCGCGAGGGTGCCGCCGAGCATCACGGAGGATGCGCCGGCCACGAGGGCCTTGGCGATGTCGCCGGAGTAGTGGATGCCACCGTCGGCGATGCACGGCACGCCAGCGGCACGGCAGCCTGGGCAGC
>ENA-OQEX01000077-OQEX01000077.1-human-gut-metagenome-genome-assembly--contig:-NODE-77-length-56323-cov-4.407947_pt1 | contig 56323 bp, 63 predicted proteins | sample MGYA00242802_ERZ504649 | MGnify/ENA primary metagenome ERZ504649 (study PRJEB26092, sample SAMD00036194) | human gut metagenome | host: Homo sapiens | study: EMG produced TPA metagenomics assembly of...
TAACCGGATGTTATAACACAGAGCCTCGTGAAAATGTACTGAAAATATATAATTGGGCCGACTACATTGATGAGGATGTGTTGGCGGAATTTCCCCGGTGGTACAAAGAACAGACGGGGGAAGATATACGGATTGTCTATCAGACTTTTGACATCAATGAAATCATGTTGACCAAGATAGAACGCGGACATGAAGATTTTGATGTAGTTTGTCCTTCGGAGTATATCATAGAGCGTATGCTGAGGAAAGGTTTATTGCTTCCCATTGATACTGTTTTTGGAAAGACTCCCAATTATCTACATAATGAATCTCCTTATATCCGCGAACAATTGGATAAATTGAGTCGGTCGGGGCATCGTGCTTCAGATTATGCCATCGGTTATATGTGGGGAACAGCAGGTATCCTTTTTAATACCGATCATGTTCCGGCGGAAGATGCCAGGACTTGGGCCAGTCTTTGGAATCTGAAATATAAGAACAAGATTCTGATGAAGGAAAGTTATCGTGATGCATATGGTACCGCATTGATTTATGCCAATGCCGGGGATTTGAAAAAAGTAAGGTTACGGTAGAGGAGTTGATGAACAACTATTCGCAAGCGTCCATCGATACTGTTGAGAAGTATCTGAAAGCAATGAAACCCTTGATAGCAGGTTGGGAAGCCGATTTTGGCAAGGAAATGATGACTAAAGGTAAAGCATGGCTGAACATGACCTGGAGCGGGGATGCGGTATGGGCGATAGAAGAGGCTGAAGGAGTGGGCATCCATCTGGACTATGAAGTGCCGGCAGAGGGAAGTAATGTGTGGTATGACGGATGGGTGATCCCTAAGTATGCTAGAAATAAAAAGGCTGCCAGTTATTTTATTAATTATTTATGCCGTCCTGATGTGGCTTTACGTAATATGGACGCCTGTGGTTATGTGAGTGCCGTCGCGACTCCCGAGATTTTGGAGGCAAAGATAGATACTACCTTATCTTACTTTGCAGATTTAAGTTATTTTTTCGGTCCTGCTGCCGATAGTATACAAATAGATAAAGTGCAGTATCCTGACCGTACAGTGGTGGAGCGTTGTGCCATGATTCGTGACTCCGGTGACAAGACCGAATTGGTCTTGGAGATGTGGTCGCGTGTAAAGGGGGATAATTTGGGGGTAGGCGTGGTTATTGTGATTCTGGTATTTGCCGGGATTATGGTGGTATTCACCGTGTATAGAAAGCTTCAGCGTTATCAGCATGAAAAGGTGCAACGTCGTCGCAGGAATCACCGGAGAAAGAAATGACTTAATCTAAAGGAAGAAAACATTTAGTCTTGCTGATAAAACGATTTAGGGAATCCAATCTTTAGGTAAAATTAAAATAAAAGTCCGAACTTGGGAAAGTCCGGACTTTTATTTCTATAATCATATAAAGATTAAATGATGTATTGTGAAGAGATAGACTCATTATTCATCACGCGGCGGATTGTTTCAGCAAACATATCGGCAATGGTCAGTTGCTTCACTTTAGAACAACGGTTAGCATAAGGAATACTATCGGTAAATACCATTTCTTCTAGGCCGGAGTTCTGAACGCGTTCAGATGCAGGACCTGACATTACACAGTGAGAAGCGATTGCGCGGACGGAAATGGCTCCCGCTTCTTTCATAATATCGGCAGCTTTGGTAATAGTACCTGCTGTATCTACCATATCGTCAATTAAGATGACATTTTTATTTTTTACATCACCGATAATTTGCATGGTGGCCACTTCATTGGCTTTCAGGCGCGTCTTGTTGCAAAGCACCAAGGTACACCCAAATATTTGGAATAAGTGCTGGCGCGTTTTGAACCACCCACGTCCGGAGTTGCGATTACCAAGTCTTCCAGTTGCAATGATTCAATGTAAGGTAGGAATACGCCAGAAGCGTAGAGATGGTCTACCGGTACATCAAAAAATCCTTGAATCTGATCGGCATGTAAATCCATTGTGATCAAACGATCAATGCCTGCCACGCTCAGAAGATCGGCTACCAGTTTAGCACCGATGGAAACACGAGGTTTGTCTTTTCTGTCCTGACGTGCCCATCCAAAGTAGGGGATAACGGCTACAATACTCTTTGCGGAGGCTCTTTTAGCTGCATCAATCATTAGCAGCAGTTCCATTAAGTTGTCAGAGTTAGGAAAGGTAGATTGAACCAGAAAAACATGTGCGCCTCTAATTGATTCTTCATAAGAAACAGCGAATTCACCATCAGCAAAATGCATGATGTTCATGTTTCCTAATTCGCAACCGAGGCTGTTGCAAATCTTTTCTGCAAGGTATCTCGAATTTGTTCCTGAGAATACCATAAAAGGTGATGTTTTGCTCATTTTTGTAATAGATATTACCTATTTGTTAATTTGCGTGCAAAGGTACGTATTATAATTAGAAATTAAAAATAGAAATTTAAAAATAACTTCTCATTATTGTAACATGTTTGGTGTGAAGCATATTCTTCGTTTTTTAGACTTCTATTCTAAATTTTTTGATAAATCAGTCTGCTAAATCTCTTAATTTCCGGAATGTTCTATCACGCATCGGTAATCGCGGTCAGTACATGCATCGAATTTATTCCAAAGGGCGCCAATATGGCGGCTCCTCCGAAACCAAAGTCCTTTACCTCCAGCAAGTTTTCTTCGTCAATGCCTCCCAAAGCTATGACTTTCTTGTCGATAATGCTCGCTTTGGCGGCGGCACGGAGTTCTTCGGCGGTGTATGCCGAGTTATAATTCAACTTGGATATACTATTGAATACCGGACTCAGAAATACATAATCGCAACCAGATTTGTGCTCTTTAACTTCGTCTAGCGAATGGCAGGAACAACTGACATGTCCTTTGTATCCTTCCGGCAGATTCGGATTACGGCCGTTCAGGTGAATTCCTTTCAGTTTGTATTCCTCTTTCAGATAAAAATGTCCGTGAACCACGATGCGTTTGTGATATTGTTCGGGGATAAGGGTTAGCAGACGTTCTGCAAACATAGGTGCCGTACCGGGCTTTCGCAGATGGAGTGTATCTAGCCCCTCCTCGAAAAGAGCTGTAATTATTTTATCTTCCTCCACAAAATAAGTGGGGGTGTTATTAGAATTAACTTCATACCTTATGACTAATTGCTAAGCAAAGATAGCAACCTATTTGTAATAATCCTAGTGGATTTATAGATTTATTTTTGATAAGCCTGTAAATCAATAGGATACTTTCCCTGAAAATGTAATTCATGCGATGGAAAAGTTTTAAATAATGTGTGCGTACCTGCATGAAATAGGCGTTTTTTATTTACTTTTGCGCTAATAAACAAGACGAATAGATAGAATTATGAATAAAAAACAATTTCTTGCAGCTGCATTTTGCTTGATGGCGCTTGCCGGATGTACGCAAAAAACGGAATTGCCTGAGAATCCTAAAGATCAAGAAGAGTACCGTGATCATCAGGGAAACAGTTGGATTTACAACGCTATGCTGATGCGTTGGGCATTAATGCGTCTATGGCCAACGGACTTTCTACCACACATTATTATTATCCCAAATCTGATTCGTGGACAGATGCTAACGGAACGAAAGTGGATGCTCCTTCAAAAGTGAATGTGGGGTCAAAATCGTCTGCAAAATCAAAATCGAGCGGAAGTGTTTTTGGGAAAACACGCCGTTCATCCGGTGTTCATAGTTAACAGGAAGCGGATATGAAAAGAATACCAGTTACGCCACGTCTGGATTACCGTGAGAAAATAGAAGCGCTGGGGTTTGATTTTCATGGTGATTATTGGCGCGAGGAAGCATATTATCATTTTACGGCTGAAGAAACAGCTTGTTTGGAGGAAGCGACCAATGAGGCGTACCACCTGTATTGTGAGGCTGCCCAATTCATTATTGAGGATAACCCGGAATTTATGGAGCGTGCGTTGAATATTCCGAAGGGGATTGGTGAGCGTATTCGTGCTTCTTGGGATGCGGATGAGTTAAGTCTGTATGGTCGTTTTGATTTTATATTAGCCAAGGATGGTACTCCGAAAATATTGGAGTTCAATGCTGATACACCGACTTCTTTGCTTGAGGCATCTGTTATCCAATGGCAATGGAAAGAAGATGTTTTTCCGGAATGCGACCAGTTTAATGGCATTCATGAAGGATTGGTGCAGTCATGGAAAGATATTTTCCCCAAAAAAGGAGAGATTTATTTTGCCGGTGCATTAGAGAATAATGAAGATACAGGAACGTTGCAATATCTGGCAAGTACGGCGATGGAGGCTGGGTTTTCTACCCGAGTATTAGATATGCAGGCGCTGGATTTGCAGAATGGACGATTTTTTGATCCGGCAGGTGAACTAGTGAACCGGTGCTTTAAACTTTATCCGTGGGAGTGGATGGTGGACGAAAGTCCTGACGGATGTCTGGCGGAAATGGAATGGTTGGAGCCGATATGGAAATTGGTGATGTCCAATAAAGCGATCCTTGCCACATTGTACGAGTTGTTTCCGGATTCTCCTTATGTGCTTCCTTGTTATTTGTCGCGCCTCGGTCGGGTTTGTTTTGTAAAAACCGGTCTTCTCTCGTGAAGGTCATAATGTAAGCGTTGTTGATATCCGGAATTGGGAGGAACATGTACGTATAGCTGAAACGGAGGGTGATTATAACACTGGAGCTTATGTATATCAGGAGTATGTGGAACCGACAGTGTACAGTGGCAGATATCCAGTTATTGGCTCTTGGATTATAGGAGGAGAGGCTGCGGGCATCGGTATTCGCGAAAATCGTATGGAGGTTACGGATAACTTGTCCGAGTTTGTACCACATATTATAGGATAAAGTCAAACTATTTATGTGCCAGTCGGAGCCGGGCGACGGATGTCGTCATGCCTCGGCTGTTGGCACATAATTGAGGAATTAAATGTCTTTTGAATAGGGCCGGTTCGATTCCTCTAAAAAGAAATGAGATGGGTTTCCATCGTTTTCACGTTAATCGTCCATAATTTGCCGCTTAGCACTTCGCCATATTCACCTATAATCTTCAACACTTCAGCGGCTTCGGCGCAACCTATCATGCCAGGGGTTACACCCAATACTCCTTTGGGTGGATGAGGCATGGACAGCATTTCTGCTTCATCGGGGAAAAAGTGGCGGTAATCGGGACCTCCCCGGTAATTGAAGACGGATACTTGACCTTCGAAGCGCGGATGGCGCCATATACATAGACTTTTCCCCATTTCACACAGATGTCATTAATGAGGTAGCGGGTAGCGAAATTATCACATCCGTCTATAATGATATCGTAGGTGCGGATGATTTCATCCGCATTCTCTTTAGTCAGTCTTGTGGGATAGGCATTGATTTGCACATCATGGTTCAGGGCTTCGAGACGTTTCTTGGCTTGGATGGCTTTGGGCATACCTACCTCGGCTTCACTATAAAGTACTTGACGTTGCAAGTTGCTGACACTTACCATATCATCGTCTACTAATCCAATGGTACCTACTCCGGCTCCTGTCAAGTACAAGGCAACAGGAGATCCCAGACCGCCTACACCGACTATAAGTACTTTGGCTTGTTGAAGCCGTTGTTGTCCTTTTTCTCCCAATTCAGGGAGAATGATTTGACGGTTATATCTTTCCACTTTCTTTGTTGTTAAGTTGAAAAAGGGGCTTTGTATCATTGATACAGCCCCATTCCTTTAAAAATATGGGTAATATCTATCGCATTGGTGTGAACTTGTCAAAAGAAACATCCCAGTCTTTCCATACCGGTTCCCTTCCTAATGATTTCAGTGCGTTTTCCACTTCCATAGCTGTACGTTCATGCTTACATGGAATTGTTCCAAAGCTTGCGGATAGGTATAGTATCCTCCGGTTCGGTTTTGCTTTCAGCGCTCATGGTAGTCACTCCGAGTCTTGCCATGTTGTCGCGGATTTGTGCCGGCTCACGGGTGGAGTAGGAGATGTCCACATCGTGGTCGAAGATGCGCATGGCAAAAGTGAGCTGCGCCAATTCACGGTCATTCATGATGACATTCGGCTGGAAACCACCGTTTTCTGCCGGACGCATACGAGGGAAGTTTACACTGTATTTGGTTTTCCAATACTTTTTCTGAAGATAACGCAAGTGATAAGCCATCATGGTCACATCGGTGCGCCATTCTTCCAATCCGATGAGTACCCCCATGCCTATGGAGTGGACTCCTGCCTGTCCCATACGGTCGAAGCTGTTTACCCGCCACTCGAATTTGGATTTCATTCCGCGTGGGTGGTATATATTATAACGGGCTTTGTTGTAAGTTTCCTGAAAGCAAATGACTCCATTTAGTCCGTGTTCTTTCAGTTCGGCATATTCTTCGGCTTTGAGGGGCATTACCTCTATTTTCAAATTGCTGAAATATTTTTTGGCGATGTCCAAGCTTTGGCCAGATAAGGGACTCCGGCTTTTGCCGGATTTTCTCCGGTCACTAGTAATAGGTTTTCAAAAGGACCAAGTCTTTTGATGGCTTTGTATTCATCTTCAATCTGTTCAGGGGTGAGATGGTACGAGCCATCGGGTTGCTGATATGAAAACCACAATACACGCAAGAATTGGTGCAGGAGTTTGTTATATACAGCGGTATAAACATGGAAATGGTTTTGCCGAAACGTTCTTCGGTATATCTTTTGCTTAGTTGCGCCATCGGCTCTAGGTATTTTGCTGCTGCGGGGGAGATGAGTGCCATAAAGTCGTCCACATCGCAATGTTCCTTACCAAGGGCGCGGAGCACGTCATGTTCGGTTTTGGAGTAGATGGCTTTGGTGATCTTTTCCCAATCTATTTTTTCAAGTTCTTCTGAAAACATGATTGTTATTTTTTCTTGTTATTGTTCATAAGATGATTTTGCTTTTATAAAAGTCTGTTTAAGCCTTTCCGGCATTTTATCAGGCTTCAAGCTATAATTTCCTTATTATTTTTCTACATTTCTTTTTGTCGTTTTCCGTCAGTTCGGGATGTTGTTTTGTTCCTCCCTTCTGGATAACGCCTTTGATAGAGAATCCGCTCCACTTCAGAATTTCGCGCAACGCTTTTACTACGCCGCGTGTCTGGTTAAACCAGATATTGAATGGCCATGGGGTGGAGCAGGTGCTTACGATGACTGCTTTCTTGCCTTTATGCAACGCTTGAGGGAGCCCTTTCGGACTTTCTCCCATCATGCCGTACACGATGCGGTCGAACACTACTTTCATATGTCCGTTCATATTTCCCCAATAGCAAGGTGAGCCAACGATCAGCACGTCTGCCCATTGTATCTTTTGAAGCGTGTGCTGCGCGTCGTCTTCGGGTAGGACACAGGTCTGTCGGCTGCGGCAAGCCATGCATCCTGTACAGGGGTGCACCTGCAATTTACGGATGGGTATTACTTCCACTTCGGCGCCACGTATGCGGGCTTCTTCGGTCATGATGTCCAGCATTTGGCTGATAAGTCCTTGGTTACGTGGGCTTCCGTTGAGTATCAATATCTTCATTTCCTTATTTTTTTTAGGATGTTGTTGCGGGCACATTGCACGGCGACCGTATAGTATTCCGGTTCCATATTTTCCAAGTATGCTTTCAGTTCTCCTGTCAGTTCCGGTTCTTCCAGGCAGATGTCGTAGGCAAGTTTCATGCAGACAGCTTGTCCGGATGCGCTTTCGGCAGAAGACAGCATGCCTTGAAGGCAGAAATCAAAGAAAGCTGCGTTGACAGGCTTTGGGACAGGAAGATGATGAAGGATATTCAGTAGCAGACGTCTTGTTCCGTCATGGGGGCATTGCATGGCCCGCAGCATCAGTTCCTCCTTTTATCCATCAATAGGGAAGGGAGGAGGATGCTCAGTTTTTCACAAGCCCAAGTGGCATGCCAAGCTATCTTTGTTTCTTCATGCTGTGTCAGAGTATAAAGAGCATCAAAGCGGTCGGGGGAGCCGGCTACTTGATCCACTATGTTGTCTATGTGTTTTCTTCCTAAAGTTCCTTCAAGTGCTTTCTTGAAATCTTCCATAGTTTTCACAAAGTCAGCTGTTTAATTACCCACGTTCTTCAAGTCGCGGCTCAGTTTCATGGCGCAGAAGTTGGGGCCGCACATGGTACAGTACTCACCGTCCGTATGGCGGCCTTCATTGAAGTATTCCAAAGCGCGGTCGGGATCCAGACTCAGATGGAACTGGTCGCGCCAACGGAATTCGTAACGTGCCTTGCTTAAAGCATTGTCACGGATCTGTGCGCCCGGATGCCCTTTCGCCAGATCGGCTGCATGGGCGGCAATCTTGTAAGTGATGACACCAACGCGTACATCTTCTTTGTTGGGCAATCCCAAATGTTCTTTCGGGGTGACATAGCATAGCATAGCAGTGCCCAGCCAGCCGATTTGTGCGGCACCGATGGCCGAAGTGATATGGTCATATCCCGGAGCGATGTCCGTTACCAGCGGACCGAGGGTGTAGAACGGTGCATTGTGGCAGTGAGAGATCTGGCGTTCCATGTTTTCTTTGATTTTATGCAAAGGTACATGTCCCGGTCCCTCAATGAATGCCTGTACGTTTTTGTCCCATGCGCGGAGTACAAGTTCACCCATGGTATCTAGTTCGGCAAACTGTGCCTCGTCATTGGCATCAGCGATACAGCCCGGACGAAGTCCGTCACCCAAGGATACGGCTACATCGTATTGTGCCAGAATATCACAGATGTCGTCAAAATGCTCATATAAGAAACTTTCCTTGTCATGTACCAGACACCACTTGCTCATGATGCTGCCTCCGCGGCTTACGATGCCGCACAAACGTTTGTCAGCCAGATGTACATTTTGGCGGCGTATTCCGGCATGGATGGTAAAGTAATCCACTCCTTGTTCGCATTGTTCGATTAATGTATCTTTATAAATCTCCCAATTCAGATCCTCTACTTTACCGTTTACTTTCTCTAATGCCTGATAGATAGGTACGGTACCTACGGGGACAGGACAGTTGCGGACAATCCATTCGCGTGTTTCGTGAATGTTATCGCCGGTCGAGAGATCCATCAGGGTGTCACCTCCCCATTTGCAGCTCCACACGGCTTTTTCCACCTCTTCGTCAATGGAGGAAGTGGTGGCGGAGTTTCCGATGTTCGTGTTGATCTTCACTAAAAAGTTCCTGCCGATAATCATAGGCTCGCTTTCGGGGTGGTTGATATTGGCGGGAAGTACGGCACGCCCTGCGGCTATTTCATCACGTACGAATTCAGGGGTGATAAAGGTGTCGATGCCCAGTTCCCGGCAATTCATGTTTTCACGGATGGCTACATATTCCATTTCCGGTGTAACGATGCCGGCTTTGGCGTATGCCATTTGTGTGATGGCCTTTCCAGCTTTGGCACGATAGGGCAGGGCGATGTGTTCAAAGCGCAGGTGGTCCAGACTTTTATCGTCGCGGCGCATCTTTCCGTATTCTGAAGTGATGGAGGGCAGTTGTTCTACGTCTCCCCGTCCGGTAATCCAGCTTTCGCGCATACGGGGAAGTCCTTTTTTCAGATCGATTTCCATATTGGGGTCACTGAATGGGCCGCTGGTGTCATAAATATAAACGGGAGCATTGGGCGTTGTTACTTTTTCACCGTTCACTATATTCACAGTAGGAGTCAGGTTTACTTTCTGCATTCCTACTTTGATGTATGAAAACAGGGTTCCTTGCATATATGCCTTTTCGGCATGAGCGTATGCTTTTTGATCTTGCTTTTTGTCCATCATATTTCTGTTTAATCTAAGAATGAAGTTAAAGGGGATGAGGCAGATGCGATCAAGTTCTGTCCTACTGCTCCTAAGCCTGCTTCATAAGCGCGGCGTCCGGCAATGACAGCTTCCTTGAAGGCTGTTGCCATGACTATCGGCTGACCGGCTACTGCGATGGCTGTATTGACCAGACAGCGTCCGCGCCCATTTCCATCGCTTCGGCAGCATGGCTGGGGGCACCTATTCCGGCGTCCACTACCACAGGAACGGAAGCTTGTTCGATAATGATGCGCAGGAAGTCACGTGTCTGCAAGCCTTTGTTTGTCCCGATGGGGGCGGCAAGCGGCATGACAGTTGCTGCTCCTACCTCTTCCAGCCGTTTGCACAATGTAGGATCTGCCTGACAATAGGGCAATACGACGAAACCTAGTTTGACTAGTTCCTCGGTTGCTTTCAATGTTTCGGTAGAATCCGGCAACAAGTAGCGCGGATCGGGATGGATTTCCAGTTTCAGCCAGTTGGTGCCAAAAGCCTCGCGGGCCATTTGTGCGGCAAAGACGGCTTCTTCGGCTGTGCGCACACCGGAGGTATTGGGCAATAGCTGTATGTGAGGGTGAATGATATGTTTCAGCATATCATCTTCCTTATCGTCCAATTCAATGCGTTTCATGGCTACGGTTACCATTTCACATCCTGATGCCAGAATGGCTTCTTCCATTACGGTGTTTGAATTGAATTTACCGGTTCCCAGAAATAAACGGGAATTAAATTCTTTTTCAGCTATAATCAGTTTCTTCATTGTATTTTGTGATTTTATTATAAATTCATGATTCGTTTAGTTTCCGCTACCGGGTCTTTCGCCCGGAGTATGGTTCCGCTCAAAGCAATGCCGGTGATTCCCGTTTCCATGATGGAAGGGATATCTTCCAAAGTAATTCCCCCGATGGCGACGATGGGCAGATGGATATCTGCCTCGTTCATTTGCTGAATAATGGAACGGTAACCTTCTAGTCCCAGCACTGGAGAGAGAGCCTTTTTTGTGGTAGTAAAACGGAACGGGCCACAGCCGATGTAGTCAGCTCCAGCTTCGTAATGCATCTTTACATCGTCAAATGTATTGGCGGTGCCTCCGATGATGAATTCTTTTCCTAATATTTTCCGTGCTTCGGCTACGGGCATATCCTTTTTTCCCAAATGCACTCCGTCGGCATGAATTTTATTGACCAACTCCACGTGGTCGTCTATGATAAATGTTGCTCCGTAGTCTTTGCATAAGCCTTGCAGACGTATGGCTTCCCGTTCCACTTCGTCAACGGAAGTGTCTTTCATACGTAGCTGGATCCAGCGGCAACCGCCTTCCAAGGCCATGCGTGCGGAATCATAATAGGAATATGTGTCGGTGAAGTGAGTGATGAATTGAAGTTCCACGGTCTTATCCTCCACATGCAGCTTTAATGACTACCAGACTGTCATTGGGGTGTAACACACATTTCTCCCACTCTATACGGGGGACCATCCGGTTGTTTACCGCTATGGCGATACCTTTCTCAGGAAGTGTCAGAAAGGTGGAAGTTCGGCTACGGTGCATCCGTCCTTTACTTCGGTTTCTTTGCTGTTTACTGTCAGTTTCATACTATAATATCAGTTTATGAATTTACTTGTAAATACAAAGAGTTGCTTTTTGACCGGATGGTATGAGGTAAGAAGTAACAATCCCTTCGGCGGTACTAACCGCATCAGGTTCACAGGGTATAATCTCAGCCCGTCCGCTGTTTACGTGGGGCACCCCTTTGTTTTACGATGGCAAAGATATGGGAAAGAAATGAATAATGCTACAACAGACTGCTTTATTTTTTGTGGAAGAATGTTTTTTTATGATTATCTTGCATTGTGCTTGTTTATTCTTGTAAAAGGATGAATGTATATCTGCTGTATCTTTGCATCTTAAAGCAGATTGCCCCGCTCCCTGAATGAATAGGGCGAGGCAGCCTTATTATGATGTATAGTTAAGGGGCCTTTTATAGACGTTTTTCTACTACATCCCAGTCAATGATTTCCCATAACTTGTTCACATGATCTGCACGGCGGTTCTGGTAATCCAGATAGTAAGCATGTTCCCATACATCGAAACCCAGCAATGGTTTCAGTCCTGCACGCCACGGGTTGCTTCCGTTAGGTTCTTTGGTGATATGTAGTTTTCCCTGCTTGTCTACAGAAAGCCAAGCCCAGCCCGAACCGAACAGTCCTGTGGAAGCGGTGTTGAATTCTTTCTTGAAGTTTTCAAAGCTTCCGAAGTCTCGGTTGATGGCTTCTGCTAGTTTTCCGGACGGTTCATGCTTGCTGGGTTTGGGGGTGAACTGAAGGAAATATAATGTATGGTTTAATACTTGTCCGGCGTTATTGAATATCGCTCCGTCGGGAGCTGATGTAACAATTTCCTCTACGGACTTTCCTTCAAATTCCGTACCTGGAACTAAAGAGTTCAAATTGTTTACATATGTTTGTAAGTGCTTGCCATAATGGTAGTCTATAGTAGCCTGACTGATTACAGGTTCGAGTCCGTTATTTGCATACGGGAGTTTTGGCATTTCGTAAGTCATAACTAATGAAATTAAAGTGGTTAATAATATATTCATTTTTAGTCGAGGTTTTAATTAAACTTCTATCATAATAACATTATTGGGCATGGAATTGTTCTGATAAACTCAAACTTTCTCTATCTTTGCAGGCGAAAGGTGAAATTTATGACGAATTATTTAGAAGAATTGAATGAAAGCCAGCGCGATGCAGTGCTTTACAACGAGGGTCCCTCTTTGGTGATAGCTGGAGCAGGTTCGGGGAAAACACGCGTGCTGACTTATAAGATAGCTTATTTACTGGAGCAGGGATATACTCCTTGGTCTATTTTGGCATTGACTTTTACCAATAAGGCTGCTCGCGAAATGAAAGAGCGTATAGCCCGTCAGGTGGGCGATCAGGCACGCTATTTATGGATGGGGACGTTCCATTCCATTTTTTCGCGTATCCTGCGGTGTGAGGCACAGGTTATCGGCTTTAGCTCCAATTTTACCATCTATGATTCTTCAGATTCGAAGAGTTTGATCAAGTCTATTGTAAAAGAAATGCAATTGGATGATAAAACCTATAAATCAGGGTTGATACAGGCGCGTATCAGCAATGCGAAAAATCATTTGGTTTTTCCTGATGCATATGTTTCGAACGCAGAGCTTTATCAGTATGATTTGAATGCCAAAGTACCCGCCACCCGTGATATTTACCGGCAATATTGGGAACGTTGCCGTCAAAGCGATGCGATGGATTTTGATGATTTGCTGCTTTATACTTATATGTTATTCCGCGATCATCCTGAAATTTGCCGTAAGTATGCGGAGCAGTTTCGTTATGTGCTGGTGGATGAGTATCAGGACACCAATTTTGCGCAACACAGCATTGTGCTTCAGCTTACCCAGGAGCATCAGCGTGTATGCGTGGTGGGGGATGATGCGCAGAGTATTTATTCCTTCCGAGGGGCTAATATTGACAATATATTGAAATTTACTCAACTGTATAAGGGGGCCAAGCTTTTTAAACTGGAGCAGAACTATCGTTCTACCCAGACCATTGTGTGTGCGGCAAACAGCCTGATAGAGAAAAATAGCGAGCAGATAAAGAAGGAGGTATTTTCAGAAAAAGCGAAGGGGGAGCCTATCGGAGTTTTCAATGCCTACAGTGATGTGGAGGAAGGGGAGATTGTTGCCAACCAGATTGTGAAACTGCGTTCACGGGAACATTATTCTTATAATGATTTTGCTATTTTATACCGTACAAATGCTCAAAGCCGTATTTTCGAGGAGGCTTTGCGGAAGCGTAGCTACCTTATAAAATTTATGGAGGACTTTCTTTTTATCAACGCAAGGAGATTAAAGACGTTATTTCTTACTTTCGTCTGGCGGTAAATCCGAATGATGAGGAGGCTTTTAAGCGGGTATTGAATTATCCGGCGCGAGGAATCGGGGATACTACGTTGAACAAAGTTATTGATGCGGCTGCACAGCATCATGTTAGTCTTTGGATGGTTTTGGAAGAGCCGTTGGCATACGGCTTGAATATTAACAAGGGGATGCATACCAAGTTACAGGGGTTTCGTGAACTGGTAAAAAGTTTTATAGTGGAGATCCCGAAAAAGAATGCATATGAATTGGGGGCAATGATTGTTCGTCAGTCCGGCATTATGAATGAGATTTATCAGAGCAATGATCCGGAAAACTGAGCCGTCAGGAGAATATTGAAGAACTGATAAACGGTATGCATGATTTTTGTGCAATCCGTGAAGAAGAAGGGAATGAGAACATCCTGTTGACGGATTTCCTGTCGGAGGTTTCTCTGCTGACAGACCAGGATAACGAGAAAGAGGAGGATGCTGAGAAGATAACCTTGATGACCATTCACTCTGCTAAAGGCTTGGAGTTTAAAAACGTTTTTTGTAGTTGGGTTGGAAGAGAACTTGTTTCCCAGTGCTTTGTCACTCAATTCGTATAAGGAATTGGAAGAGGAGCGCCGCTTGTTTTATGTGGCGATTACACGTGCCGAGGAGCATTGCTATTTGTCTTTTGCCAAGAGCCGGTTTAAATATGGAAAGATGGAGTTCAGTAGCCCGAGCCGTTTCTTGAAAGATATTGATGTACATTTCCTGAAGCTGCCTCAGGAGGAACAGATGGCCCGGAGAATAGACGAGAGAGCCAGCCGTTTCTGTCGTGAGCAAAATGAACGTGCGTCTCGTTTCTTGTTTGACGAATCTGCTTCGCAGCCTTCTTATGGGCGTTCTTCATCAAATTTGTCTGGTGGTCAGAAATCATTTTTTGTTGGAGAAAGACCGAAAGCTGAGATTATCCGTCCCAGTGTGCCGCGCAATTTGACTAAGGTAGGTCTTGCTACGGTCTCAAAGCCGTCCGCGGCGGGAACCTTGCCGGTGAATGTGCTGGCAGGGCAGGTGATAGAGCATGAAGCTTTGGAATAGGCGATGTGATAAAAGTGGAAGGAACCGGTGAGAACAGCAAGGCGACTGTCCGTTTCCGGAATGCCGGAGAGAAACAATTATTGCTGAAATTCGCCCGGTTCAAAGTTGTGGAATAAATATTCTAATAGAATTCTGATACAAAAATGATAGATATCCATAAAGTACCTTCTCCATGCTATGTGATGGATGAAGCATTGCTCAGAAAGAATCTGAGTTTGATAAAGAGTGTGGCAGACCGGGCCGGAGTTGAGATCATCTTGGCTTTCAAATCTTTTGCCATGTGGAAATCATTTCCCGTTTTTAGGGAATACATCCGTTATACTACAGCTAGCTCTGTATATGAAGCCCGTTTGGCATATGAAGAATTTGGCAGTAAGGCCCATACTTATTCTCCGGCGTATACGGATACTGATTTTCCGGTTATCATGCAATGCAGCAGTCATATAACCTTTAACTCCTTCAGTCAGTTCCGGCGTTTTTATTCTATGGTTAAGGCCTCTGGAGAAAAGATATCCTGTGGTATCCGTATTAATCCTGAATATTCGGAAGTAGAGGTGGAACTTTATAATCCTTGTGCTCCCGGTACACGTTTTGGGGTGACGGCCGATTTGCTTCCCGAGACTTTACCGGAGGGTATCGAAGGCTTCCATTGTCATTGTCATTGTGAATCCAGTTCTTATGAATTGGAACATACTTTGCAGCACATAGAAGAGACGTTTGCCCGTTGGTTCCCACAAATAAAATGGTTGAATTTGGGAGGGGGGCACCTGATGACACGTAAAGATTATGATACGGAGCATCTTATTTCTTTATTAAAAGGATTGAAAGCCCGTTATCCTCATTTGGAGATTATTTTAGAACCGGGTTCGGCTTTTACTTGGCAGACCGGACCTTTGGTCGCTTCTGTTGTCGATATAGTGGAAAACCGGGGGATAAAAACTGCGATTCTGGATGTTAGTTTTACTTGTCACATGCCCGATTGTCTTGAAATGCCCTATCAGCCGGCAGTGCGTGGTGCCGAAGCTTTACCTGTCGATGCGATAAAAACAGCTTTAACGGAAGAGAATATCTACCGTTTGGGTGGAAACAGTTGTTTAAGTGGCGACTATATGGGTAGCTGGCGTTTTGACCATCCGTTACAGGTAGGAGAACGCATTGTTCTGGAAGATATGATTCATTACACTATGGTAAAAACAAATATGTTTAATGGAATCCATCACCCTTCTATCGCTATTTGGCATACAGATAATACATTGGAAGTATATAAAGACTTCCGGTATGAGGACTATCGTGATCGCATGTCCTGATGGTAATTAAAAAAACTTTTGGTTTGTATTGATTATGAGGAAATTGATGAAATAATGTAATAAAAGTGCTATAAAAAGTATAGAAAACTTTTGGAAGTTTAGAAAAAAGCACTACCTTTGCATCCGCAATCGGGAAACAGCTGAGAAATAGTTAAAGACCGAAGGCGGATATTTGCGGAAATAGCTCAGTTGGTAGAGCATAACCTTGCCAAGGTTAGGGTCGCGAGTTCGAGTCTCGTTTTCCGCTCACATAAATAAAATCTTGTGGGTGTGCAAGAGTATTCACAGAATGCCCAGGTGGCGGAATGGTAGACGCGCACGTTTCAGGTGCGTGTGTCGAGAGGCATGCAGGTTCGAGTCCTGTTCTGGGCACTATAGCACGAGATTTTCGTTTCTGGAGGAATGGCGGAATTGGTAGACGCGCCACTTTGAGGGGGTGGTGACAATTATGTCGTGTGAGTTCGAGTCTCATTTCCTTCACGAAGAGAGGATATTTGCGGAAATAGCTCAGTTGGTAGAGCATAACCTTGCCAAGGTTAGGGTCGCGAGTTCGAGTCTCGTTTTCCGCTCACATAAATAAAATTTTGTGCGTTGTGACAAGAGTGTTACACAGAATGCCCAGGTGGCGGAATGGTAGACGCGCACGTTTCAGGTGCGTGTGTCGAGAGGCATGCAGGTTCGAGTCCTGTTCTGGGCACTATGTTAGAGGTTTGCGGAAATAGCTCAGTTGGTAGAGCATAACCTTGCCAAGGTTAGGGTCGCGAGTTCGAGTCTCGTTTTCCGCTCAAAAGAAAAGACCAGTGTAGAAATACATTGATCTTTTTTATTTATCATGGCGTGAATGTAGAAAACGGAAGAAGGTCAAATCAATAAATATTGATATACCCTCCTCCCGCTGTTTTAGTCAAATCATCCGCAATGGAAATATTTATTGACCAACGCTAACATTCCTTCCGGATTATCTTTCAAGTCGTTACGTAAAGTCAGATCGTTATAGCCAGTTAATTTGCTGATGATTCCATCAATCATAGTAGGGCTGAACACATTATGTTTTTGGAATATTTCGCGCTGTTGCTGCAAACAGGCTGCAGAAGCCGTACAGCTATCGGGAAGCTGGGTCAATGCCTTCAGTTTGTCTGCATTTTCTTTCTGATGAATATTGACGTTTACGTAAGTTTTTTCTGCAATGTCTAGTGCATTTTCTATTTCAAAACCATGGCGGCAGGCTACAGCTAGTCCTGCTATCAGTGGTAGAGATCGGCCGATCCGTCCGGTGATCGCATTTCCACCGTTTGTTTTTGTGTGGTATCATAATGGCTTTCCGTTTCCAGTGGATTGGCAGTCATGCACATATCTGTTTTAGTTACCCATCCTAGAGGTACGCGTACCAATACTGAACGGTTGCGGTCACCCCAGCAAATATTAGTTGGCGCTTCCTGATGGGGAACCAGGCGGAAATAAGAAGTAGGATTGGTGTTACCGAATGCAGTGATGGATGGAGCAAGTTCCATCATGCCGGCAATAGCTTTGCGTGCTGTTTCTGATAAAACACCTTCTTTCAACATTTGGTTTTGTCCATCTTTCATGATACGCATGTGGATATGCAATCCGGAACCAGCTTTTCCTGTAGTTATTTTAGGCGCGAAAGTAATGTTATAACCATGTTTATAGGCCAGATTACGTATAATCCATTTGGCAATCATCAATTGGTCTGCCGCATCTTCGGCATTGACAGGCAGGAATTCTATTTCATTCTGTTCATATATCATGCCATTCAAGGTAAAATTACCTACTTCGGAGTGTCCATACTTTATTTGTCCGCCTGCTTGTGCAATATAGACCATGCACTGGGTACGGAAATCATTGAACTTGGCGTATGGTGCTGATTCATGATAACCTTTCTGGTCTGTTGCCTCGAACATATTTGTATCCGGAGCAATTACATAGTACTCCAATTCTCCCATAGCCTGAAATTCCATGCCGGTTATTTTATTGAATGCCTTGCATGCTTTGTGTAAGGTATGTTCGGGTGAACTTTCCAACGGCTTTCCATCCTTGTTAAAGAAAGAGCAAAGCATGGAAAGTGTGGGGATCTCGGCAAAAGGATCTAAAAAAGCCGTCCGGAATCGGGGAATTACATATAGATCACTGCTGCCCGCCTCAATGAATGGAAATAGGCTGGAACCGTCCACTCGCTCCCCGCAAGTCAGGATAGCATCTAGATATGCTTGGTTGTTGATAACGAAATTCAATGTCTTCAGTCGTCCGTCTCCGGCGGGATACATAAAGTTGACCATACGGATGCCATTCTGCTGAATGTATCGTTTTATGTCTTCTTTGGTAAACTCTGCACAAGGTTTTTCTAGAAATGCCACCAATTGGTTAGGGTTCATTATTAATTCTTTATTCATAGCAAAATTGGTTGTTTTCTGTTTGTTATTGGGTTAACTTTCCAAAGATAACAAAAAGTTTTCTGAAAATCCTATGAAAAGTTCATAGATATTTTCTTTCATACTGAGTGATATTCTCTTTATCTTTTTCTGTTTGGGAGAACATCGTTTTATAATTTGTCCTACCTTTGCACCGCTGTTTTAAAATATAAATAAGAGAATCATTATGGAACCGATGCATAAAATTAATAAAGTAGAGGTCCGGAATTTACAGATCGAAGATTACATCCAATTATCACAATCATTCAAACGGGTGTATGCGGATAAGGATGTGTTTTGGACACACGAGCAAATAGAAACGCTTATCCGAATTTTTCCGGAAGGGCAAGTAGTAACGGTGGTAGACGATAAGATAGTGGGATGTGCTCTTTCTATTATTGTAGACTATGATATGGTAAAGGGAGATCATACCTATGCCAAAGTAACTGGTAATGAAACTTTCTGTACGCATAATCCGGAAGGGAATATTTTGTATGGTATCGAGGTGTTTATCCATCCGGATTATCGCGGTTTGCGTCTGGCACGCCGTATGTATGAGTACCGGAAAGAATTATGCGAGAAACTGAATCTGAAAGCGATCATGTTCGGTGGTCGTATTCCTAATTATTATAAGTATGCGGATACGATGCGTCCTAAGGAATATTTGGATAAGGTGCGTTCCCGTGAGATTTATGATCCAGTATTGACATTTCAGCTTTCCAATGATTTTCATGTGCGTCGTGTCATGAAGAATTATCTTCCCAATGACGAAGAATCCAAGCATTGTGCCACTTTGTTGCAATGGGATAATATTTATTATCAGGAGCCTACGCAGGATTATGTGGATAAGAAAACCACTGTACGTGTAGGGTTAGTGCAATGGCAGATGCGCCCTTATAAAACATTGGATGATGTATTTGAGCAGGTTGAGTTTTTCGTAGATGCCGTTTCCGATTATAAGAGTGATTTTGTTCTTTTTCCGGAATATTTCAATGCGCCGTTGATGGCCAAGTTCAATCATTTGGGAGAAGCCAGAGCATTCGTGGTTTGGCACAATATACCGAAGAGGTTCGCGACCGTTTTATCAATTTGGCTATCAGTTATAATATTAATATCATTACGGGTAGTATGCCATACGTAAAAGAGGACGGAGGGCTTTATAATGTTGGTTTTTTAGTACGGCGTGACGGTTCATACGAAATGTATGAAAAGGTACATGTCACTCCCGATGAGATAAAGAGTTGGGGTCTTTCGGGTGGTAAGATGGTGCAGACTTTTGATACGGATTGCGCTAAGATTGGTATTTTGATTTGTTATGATGTGGAATTTCCCGAACTTTCTCGTATCATGGCCGATCAGGGAATGCAGATTCTGTTTGTTCCATTCCTGACTGATACTCAGAACGGTTATTCTCGTGTGCGTGTTTGTGCTCAGGCACGGGCTATCGAGAATGAATGTTTTGTCGTTATAGCCGGTAGTGTGGGTAATTTGCCGCGTGTACACAATATGGATATTCAGTATGCACAGTCTGGTGTATTTACTCCGTGTGATTTCGCTTTCCCTACTGATGGTAAACGGCTGAGGCGACTCCGAATACCGAAATGATTCTGGTTTCGGATGTTGATCTGAATCTGTTGAATGAATTGCATACGTATGGCAGTGTGCGCAATTTGCGTGACCGCAGGCATGACCTTTATGAACTGAAGGTAAAGAAATAAAAAATGTTTCATTACGGATTACTTAGGTTAACGCTGGTTTATAGATAAGTGGTTATTATTTTATATTTCCACTTTACTTTTAAGAATAATCTGTGTTAATCAGAGTAATCCTGTGATGAGCTCTGTTATTTCGGAATAAAAGGAACTATGGGCCATTCAATAACAAACAGAGTTCTTCCTTGTCCGCTTTCCTGTAAATAGAGATTGCCCCATGTCTTTTTATAATCTGCCGGCACAGACTAAGCCCGATTCCCGTCCCTTCTGTTTTGTAGTAAAGAAAGGAACGAATATTTTTTCTTGTAACTCCATAGGGATTCCCCGCCCATTGTCAAGTAGTTTTATATAAAGTTTGTCTGTTACCTCCAGTGTTACTTCTATTTGTCCGTCTGTCTTTCCTTCCAATGATTGCATACTGTTCTTCAGCAGATTTAAGAAAACTTGAGAGAGTTGCTTCTCATCGCCCTCAATATATATGTCAGAAGGGGTACTGCGCAGAATGAAATGGATATGGGCATTCTCAAAATCAGATTGTAGCAACAGACCCAGATTGTGCAATGAATCGGTCAGTGAGAATCGCTTCTTTTTCGGTTCCGGCATATACGATAAGCGTCGGTATGATTCTGTGAATTCCATCAATCTTTCGCTCTGTTCACGAATCACTCCAAGTCCTCGTATTACTTTCTCGTCCGTACCGGGACGCAATGAAAGTGTTTGTGATAGGGAAACAATAGGAGCGATGGTATTCATTATTTCATGAGTAAGCACCCGGGTCAGTTTGCTCCATGACTCACTTTCTTTCTCACTCAGTTCATTGCTGATATCTTTGATAGCCAACAGGGTAATCGTTTCTGAATTTAGTTTCATCCGGTTCATGGATAGTGACAGTTGTTTTTTTGAGTTGGATTGTAAAAGAAAAGAATCTTCCACATTTCCATGGGCTATGAAATCTTTCAAGGCCGGATATTGCTCTTCCAGTTGGCGGAGGAATATGATTGGCTCAACTCCCAGTAAACGTAAAGCTGCGCCATTCACAAATATGACTCTCTTTTCGGAGCTCCACGCTAGCACTCCATTCGGTACTTCTTCCAGTAAAGAGTAATAAAAGTTCTCCTGTATCCGGCTCTGCGATTTCGTTGTGGCAAGCAATTCATTGATCCGGTTTAGTGAATGGCTCAGTGCATTCATTTCTTTATCTGCCGATTGCTCGTTGAACAATATCATGTTCTCTTTATCTTCTACCGCATCCAGAAATATCCTTATTTTGGTATTGAACTTATTTAACCGTTTTACCAAAGCTCCGATTAAAAAAAGCGAAAAGATGAATAGCAGACTGCCAAGAATGAGGGCGGTATGTGTAATGACAAGTGCGATCCCTGCTCCGGCCACAGCGATTATTAATAAGATGTAGCTCAGGATAACCATATATAGATGTTTGCTGAATACCATGATTATCAGAGCTTGAAGCGTTTTATCTTATTGTAAAGTGTCTGGCGGCTGATGCCTAACTGTTCGGCTGTTGCCGTCAGATTTCCATCGTTTTGACGGATAGCTGTTGCTATGGCCTGACGTTCCACTTCTTCCAGATTGGGTACGGTAGTGGAGAATTGCGGGTTCCAGGTTTGTTTTACGAAAATGTCTTTAGGACGGATGACATTTCCTTCACATAAGATGATCGCTTTCTCGATGGCATGTTGTAATTCCCGGATATTTCCCGGCCAATGATAAGAACATAATTTCTCCAAAGCATGTTCATGCAAGGAAATATCTTTTTTTTCGTATTTGGCGGCATAACGTTGCATAAAATAATCAATGAATAAATGTATATCGTTCCCCCGTTCCCGCAAAGGCGGAATTTCCAGGTGGATGGTATTCAGTCTGTACAATAAGTCCTCACGGAAAGTCCCGGAATCCACCATCTCCTGAATATTCTTGTTAGTAGCTGAAAGCAGCCGGATATCCACTGGGATGACTTTATTACTGCCGATGCGTGTAATTTTTCGGTTTTGTAATACGGTGAGCAACTTTGCCTGCATGGCTAGAGGGAGATTTCCTATTTCATCCATAAACAGGGAACTGCCGGATGCCGCTTCAAACTTTCCCGGCCGACTCTCGTAGCATCGGTAAAAGAACCGCGTTCATGCCCGAACAGCTCACTTTCGAATAAAGATTCACTGATTGCTCCCATATCTACCGTTACCATAGTATGTTCCCGTCGTGTGGAAAGCCGGTGTATTTCCTGTGCCAGCATCTCTTTTCCCGTTCCGTTTTCTCCGGTAATCAAGATATTGGCGTCTGTGCGTGCCACTTTCACTACCATTTTCATTAACTGCTGCATGGCAGGAGATGTCCCCACAATCATTGGTGATTGGCTTCTATCGGGGACTCTGTTTTTCCTTTTCTTACCACTTCCGAAAGCTTCTTTTATTTTGCATACCAAGGTCCGGTTGTCCCAAGGCTTCAACAAGAAATCGGTCGCATCATTCTTTAAAGCTCTTACCGCCAGTTCCACATCCCCGTATGCCGTAAGCATGACTACAGGTAGTGCAGGAGCTATCTCGCGGATTCGTTTCAGCCAATACAATCCTTCGTTGCCGTTATTGATTCCTGCTGAGAAATTCATATCAAGAATAATTACATCTACCGGAGAGGTATTCAGAATAGATATAATTTGATTCGGATGATGGGCTGTCTTTATTTCGCTGAACTCCGTTTCCAGCAACAGTTCCAGCGAGGCCAATACTCCTTTATTATCATCTACTATTAAAATTGTTCCTTTTTCCATAGCATTTTGCTTTCAGAGGCTAAAGATATCTGCTTTTGACTGTTCCTGCAAATGAGGTGTCCAATTATTGGACGTTTTTTATTATTTTCTGTAATGCTTTTATTTACCGTAGGGGCGGTTTGACACTTGGAATGCGTCTTCAGTCCGTTTTATCCGTGCTTCAATATTTCCCTTGGATCGCCCTGGCTTTGCGGTGTTTATAATTTGGACGTTATACCGTCTAAAAATTGGACGATCAGTTTATGACTTCTTTTGTAACTCGTTGATTATTAGTATGTCGTTTGTTTTGGCATACCATTTGATCTCTATTCTGTGTCTAAACCAAAGTAAAATGAAAAATAATTTGATAATTGTGTGTTTGTTGTCGAGTTTGTCTTTGCCTGTGTGTGGGCAAAGTACACTAGACGATTGCATACGCTATGCCTGGGAACATAATCCCGGTTTCAAGAATATCCGGATAGACGTAAAGGAAGCACGTACAGACTATGTGGCTGCCATGGGTAAATTTCTTCCTCATGTTTCAGTACAGGCGGAAGTAGGCAGGCACATCGGGCGTTCTGTCGATCCGGATACCAATGGATACACTGCCGATTCGTATAATCAAGGGACTATAGGAATGGATATCACTCTTTCTTTATTTGAAGGGTTTGCCCGGATTAATCGTTTGCGATATACACATTGGACTAAAAAAGAGAAGGAATGGGATCATTTGGCAAAGCAAAATGATCTGGCTTATCAGGTAGCCGAAGCCTATTATAAAGCGGCATTGGATAAAAAGCTTTCAGAATTGGCCGCTGAGCAGCTTCGTTTGGGAGAACGTTATCTGAAGCAGACGGAAACTTTCGTAGAACTGGGCTTGAAGTCGCTTTCGGACTTGCAGGAGGTGAAAGCACGTCATCAAGGAGATGTGTTCAGAAAGCGTTCGTATGAAAAAAATAGTCAGATGTCTTTCCTTTATTTGAAAGAAATAGTAGGAATGAAAGAGGGAGATACTTTGTCTGTTTCCTTATCAGCTGGTGAAGATACACCCTTATTAATGCCTCAGGTAGAAATAGAGGAAATCTATTTACAATCTGTACACGCGTTGCCGGATTATAAACGGATGGAGATGTGGGAACGAGCAGCCCGTAAGGAGTATGCTGTGGCCCTTGGGCAGTTCAGCCCCACCATCTTCGCCCGTTTTTCATGGGGATCTGATTTTTATAATTCCTTGTTCTCGTTACATCAATTGCGTGACCATTGGAATAAATATATAGGAGTGGGTATTTCATTTCCTATTCTTAGCGGATTGGATCGGTATGCTGGAGTAAAGAAGAAGAAATTGAATTTGCAGCGAGTGCGGAACAATATAGAGGAAGAGAAACTGCATTTACGTAATGAAACGGAACAAATTGTACTTTCATTACATTCGGGATGGGAAGAACATCGACAGGCTGTCCTACAGGTAAAAGCCGAAACACAAGTGCTGAAAGAAACAGAAAGGAAGTGGGAGGAAGGGCTTGTTTCCGTATTCCAACTGATGGAGCGCGAAATCGCCTGCTTGCCGCTAAAGCGGAAAAAATAAGAGTACGTTTGCAGTACGAACTGACATCACGACTGGCTATGTATTATCAAACAGGAAGTTTTATTAACCACTAAAAATATGGACACACTAATTGAACGTAAAAAGCGTTTCACTCCCAAGCAGATTTATGGAGGTACGGGAGTATTATTCATACTGGTACTCATTCTCTATTTTATTTTTCGTGATACCGGTTCTTCCATGACCATTGACAAAAGCCGTATCACTATCGCTACAGTTACAGAAAATGAGTTTAATGATTATATCCGCGTGATTGGCCAAGTACTTCCCAGCCGCATGATTTACCTTGATGCTATAGAAGGCGGAAGGGTGGAGGAACGCCTTCATGAGGAAGGAGCAATGGTAAAGAAAGGGGATGCGATTTTGCGTCTGAGTAATCCGCTGCTGAATATTGGTATCATGCAAAGTGAAGCTGATTTGGCCTATCAGGAAAACGAGTTGCGTAATACCCGTATCAGTATGGAGCAGGAACGGTTAAGCCTGAAGCAGGACCGTATCGGTATGCAGAAAGACTTTCTTATAAAGAAACGTCGTTACGGGCAATACAAGCGGCTGATGGAGGAGCAATTGATAGCGAGGAGGATTATCTCCAGGCTACGGAGGAGTATGAAGCGGCAAAAGAACAATTGTCGGTATTGGATGAACGGATCCGTCAGGATAGTTTGTTTCGTTTGACTCAGATATCCAGCTTGGACGAGAATATTATGAATATGAAACGAAGTCTGGCATTGGTACGTGAACGTCTTGAAAATCTGAAAGTGAAAGCTCCCATAGACGGACAGGTGGGTAATCTTGAAGCACAAATCGGACAATCCATTTCTGCCGGAGAACATATCGGCCAGATTATTACTGCTGATCTGAAGGTACAGGCATTGATTGACGAGCATTATGTGGAGCGTGTCGTTCAGGAACTTCCTGCCGACTTTACCCGTGACGGCGAGAATTATAAATTAGAAGTAACCAAAGTATATCCTGAAGTGAAGGACGGGCAGTTTCGTACTGATTTCCGTTTCACAGCAGGGCGTCCCGGAAATATCCGGGCCGGACAAACTTATCATATCAATCTTCAGTTGGGCGATCCTGTCAAGGCTGTTCTGATTCCTCGGGGAGGTTTTTTCCAAATTACCGGAGGGCGATGGATATATGTTGTGGATGAAAGTGGTAAATTTGCCGTCAGACGCCCTATTAAGATTGGCAGACAGAATCCTCAGTTTTATGAAGTGACTGACGGTCTGGCTTCCGGTGAGAAAGTTATTATTTCCGGTTACGAACTGTTTGGAGATAATGAGAAACTGATTTTAAACGAATAAAAAACACACGTAAGAATGATTAAAGTAGAAAACCTCTCTATGTTGTTCAGCACCGAGGAAGTGCAGACCAAAGCATTGAATGAAGTAACTTTCGAGATTGGAAAGGGAGAATTTGTCGCTATCATGGGGCCGTCCGGTTGTGGAAAATCTACCTTGTTGAATATACTTGGAACATTAGATACCCCTACTTCGGCTCCTATCTCTTTGAAGGAAAGCGAGTGGATAAAATGAATGAAAACCAACTGACCGCTCTCCGAAAAGGAAATATCGGTTTCATCTTCCAAAGCTTTAATTTGATTGATGAACTGACTGTATATGAGAATGTTGAACTCCCATTGGTGTATCTTAATATAAAGCCGACAGAACGTAACAGGCGGGTAAAAGAAGTGCTTGAAAAAGTGAATATGCTGCATCGCGCCAATCATCTGCCACAACAGTTATCAGGTGGACAGCAGCAACGTGTGGCCATAGCCCGTGCCGTAGTAACCAATGCCAGGCTTTTGCTGGCGGATGAGCCGACAGGTAATTTGGACTCTACCAATGGGGTGGAGGTTATGGAACTGCTTAGTACACTGAACAAACAGGGGACCACCATCATCATTGTTACCCATTCACAGCGTGATGCTGCTTATGCACATCGTATAATCCGTTTGCTGGATGGTAAAATTATTGCCGAGAATCGTAACCGCCCTATGGAATCTGACAGCAAAATTGAAATTTTATGATTATACAAAATTATTGGAATAGCGTTTGGCGTAATCTGATGAAGAGGAAAGGTTTCAGCTTCATCAATATTTTTGGCTTGGCTGTAGGCATGGCATCAGCTTTATTGATATTTACTTACGTTGCTTTTGAATTTAGTTTTGACAAAATGCATAGTAAGAGTGAACGGATTTATCGTGTGCAAAGTACTTTTCATGAGGGGGAAGTTCTGACGGATGATTGGGCGACCAGTTCATTCGGATATGGTTCGGCCATGCAGGAAAATCTGGCGGGAATTGAGGATTATACCCGTGTAGGATGTATTATCCAACCGGAGCAATTGGTAAAATATGGCGAATTATGTCTGCGCGAGAATGGGATAGCATACGCTGATCCTGGCTTTTTCCGTTTGTTTGATTTTGAATTGTTGAAAGGTGACCGCGCTTCTTGTCTTTCCATGCCATGTCAGGTAGTGATTACGGAACGGATTGCCCGCAAATATTTCAGAGATGAAGACTGTCGGGAAGATACTTATTTTTAACAGCAATATGGGGAAGGTGTCTTGTGAGGTAACTGGAATCATGAAAGAAATGCCTTCTAATTTGCATATACATTATAATTTCCTTTTATCATATGCCACCTTACCTAAATGGGTACAGGAGTATTGGTACAAACATGAAGCCTATACATATGTATTGCTGGATTCGCCCGAGCGCAAAGAAGAGATAGAACGTGCTTTTCCTCAATTGGCCGAGAAGTATAAAACTGAAGAGGCATTGAAAAACAAGACTTGGGGGGTGCGGTTGGAGCCATTGGAGAAGATTCATCTCAATCCTCAATTAGGTTATGAGGCCGAGTTGAAAGGGAACCATTCGGCCATCATCGCGTTGATTTTCGGAGCTATTGCTATTTTGATTATTGCTTGGATCAATTATATAAATCTGACAGTTGCCCGTTCTATGGAGCGTGCCAAAGAGGTAGGAGTGCGCAGGGTAGTGGGAGCTTTCCCGAAACAGCTTGTTGGTCAGTTTCTATTTGAAGCATTTGTAATGAATTTGATCGCTTTTATCATTGCGTTAGGATTGATCGAACTATTACTTCCTTCCTTCAATCAGTTGGTAGGACGTACTATTACTTTCTCTGTATGGTTTACGGAATATTGGGGGGGCGGGGTTCTATTGCTTTTTATAGTCGGTATTTATATTTCCGGTTACTATCCTGCCCGCGCATTGTTGCGTAAGAAGCCGATTGTTTTACTGAAAGGTAAATTCCAAAATAGCCGTTCTGGAGAAAATACACGTAAAATATTGGTCATAGTGCAATATACGGCATCCATGATATTGCTTTGTAGTACATTAATTGTGTTTGCACAGCTCAGCTATATGCGTCGGCAGTCTTTGGGAGTAAAGACTGACCAGATTTTGGTAATCAAGTTTCCCGGACCTACTGAGGGTATGAAAACAAAGATGGAGTCTATGCGGAGAGCTATCAAGAAATTGCCATTGGCGTCGAAAGTAACTTGTTCCGGGGCGGTACCGGGTGAAGAGGTGGCCATGTTCCTGTCCAATCATCGGGCACATGATGCGTTGAAGCAAAACCGGTTGTACGAGATGCTGAGTTGTGACCCTGATTATATAGATGCATACGGACTGGAAGTGGTAGCCGGACGGGGTTTTTCCGAGGAATATGGGGACGATGTGAATAAATTGGTTATCAACGAAACGGCTGCCCGTATGTTAGGATATGTGGATAATGATGATGCCATTGGTGAGGAAATAGCTGTTGAAACGCTAGGAGAGCCCATGCAGGTAATCGGGGTAGTGAAGGATTATCATCAGCAAGCGTTGAATAAAGGTTATACAGGGGTAATGCTTTTCCATAAAGATAAGATTGAATGGATTCCTCAGCGTTATATTTCGGTTGTGATGAAACCGGGTGATCCTTCGGAATTAGTATCACAGATAGGAGAAATATGGAATAATTATTTTGCGGATTCCAGTTTTGATTATTTCTTCCTCGACCAGTTCTATGACCGGCAGTACCGTCAGGATGAGGCTTTCGGCGTATTGATGGGAGGTTTTACCGGATTGGCTATTTTTATCTCCTGCTTAGGTTTATGGGTGTTGGTTATGTTCTCTTGTGCCGTCCGTACCAAGGAGATGGGTATCCGGAAAGTATTGGGGGCATCTCGTTGGAATCTGTTTTATCAGTTGGGTAAAGGTTTCTTTATTCCTATTATTATCGCTATTCTGATTGCGTTGCCTGTGGCATGGGGCAGCATGAATGCATGGTTGGCTCATTATCCGTTCCGAACAGAATTGAAAGTGTGGTTCTTTCTGCTTCCTGTGGTCTTGATGTTGTTGATTTCTTTTCTGACTGTAGCAGGACAAACCATAAAGGTTGTTTATAGTAAACCCGCTCGGTCATTGAAATATGAATAATGGAATATAAGATATCCGTGGTTAGTAATTCATTTACAAGGAATATCATTTAAAACCAATATAAATTATCGTACCAGTCATTATGGCAGATCAATACTGATAAACTTTGAAAACCTTTTGAATTTTTCTACAAAACTAATTTTGCGTCTAAAATTATTTTATTAATTTTACAGCGTTTTTAAGGAGAGTCTAACTCTCTATAGTTACAAATGAGCGATGAGAAAGGGTGCCCTGATGGCATCCTTTCTCTTTTGTAGTGTGTTTTTGTATAATTTATATTGTATTTTACTTATGTCACGATTATGTGAAATCACGATACATCTTTTGTATTTCCGTTTCTTTTGCTTTTATCAGACTTAATCGTTTTTCTTGCATTAAAAAACAATTGGACCTCCCTTTGTTATATATTTAACACTCTTTTAATCTCATTTTGTTGAACAATCTACGCGATTCAAATGTTAATATAATGTGTTTTTCATAGTAATAGATTTAAGATTAATAGTTAGTATTTGCTTGTGAAAGTCAGTACACTTACGGATAAAAGCGTTTATCCGAAAAGAAAAGAGAGGCGACCGGAAACGGAAGCCTCTTTCTTTTTGAGCATTTTTAGTTCACCATAATTATTGTGAGAGGAAAATTAATTCTGATTGTATAAATAATATAATGTGTTGAAAATAAGATTTTTCCCTTTTTAAGCCTTTAATAAAAAATGGAGTTCTCTTAGTAAGAGAACCCCATTTTGCTGCAAAGATAGCTATAATTCCTTAATACAGAAAATTCCGCATTAAAAAAGTATTCCAAAGTATGCTTATAAATGACAATTGTTTGCAAAATAATATGAAAGGTTATAACTATAGGACACTCTATCAGGCATTTAAGTAAACTTGGGGTTCTCTTACTAAGAGAACCCCAACAAAAAACGAAAATTGATGGCTTATTCGAGCCTCATTTTTTAGAAGAATAATTTAATTATGATGTTTTGATGGAAATAAAAAGTCCTATGGAGCTTGCAACCGAAGCACTCTCTTATAATAATCAAAACATAGCGAGCGAAGCGCCTAAGTTACTGCTCTGCAGTTCAATCGCTTCCGTCTCAGACCAGGGGTCAAATAAGGGAGTCACGCCATTGGCGGGAATAGGGAAGGAACATCCTGAACTCAATTGGTATTATCTGTATCTGCCTAACAAAGAATTGAAGCGCTATATCGGCGTTTTTAGTGGCAGGAAGTCCGTAAAACTTCGTAAGCCGTCAGGTGAAGCAGAAGAAAGATACTTTTGTTTCAAGGTATTTTCCTATACTTCGACGGACCACAGGAAACGCTTCGAGCAATGCGCCTATACTAAGGAGGAATATACTGCCCGTCGTGATTCCGCCCGGGTAGTGAAAGAAGCCTTTGCCACCGGTTCCGCCCGGAAATTGAATGCTTTGACGGACGAGAAAGAAATCGAAGGCAACGGCTGGCTGTTTGTCTGCGCTCCTTTGGATCAGTTGGAACTTATTTTGTCTGCTATGTTTCCTCGCCAGTATTTGGTGACGGACTATAACACGCACCGTGCGGCGGTCATCCCCCAGTGTCAGATGGAGGAATTTATCTATTTGTACGAATCCATGCCTTATAATATCGAGTTGATGAACCGTCCTTTGGAGGATTATCTTCAGAAGAAACAACGAATTCGCATTACCGGTGGTGTTTTTCAGGGGAAGGAGGGGTGTATTATGCGTTTGCACCGGAATACAAGGCTGGTGTTTGCTTTCGGAAATATGACGGTGGCGGTGAGTTATCTTCATGCTTTTCCGTTCGAGAAGGTGGAGTGACAAGCCGTTTCTTATTTGATTAAAACGAGTTGTATGGCTTTGTGAAAATTCTGTTTACTTGGTCTATACTTTGTGAAGTGTTTTGAATTAAAATAAAATTAGAATAATGGTAATAAGTGCGTTACTGAAAGGTGAATTTATCACAGTAGATAATCATCATGAAAACCTTCCGTTTGAGTGGGATAGTAAACAAGATATACATTTAGATAAAAAAAGCAAAACGAAATATAATGGAAAACCTGTAGCTGTATCTGTTAAGGTTTCACTAAATACAGACAGGGGGATAAATATAGTTCCGGATAAACATTTAAGTGATAAAAATCAAAGGAGAGTCAGGGAAAAGATGGAGCAAGAGTTGCGAGAGGCTTTTGAAGATCCTAAAAATAGGGAAAGGGTGAAGCTTTTTGTCAGAGATACTCTCCACTTTATTGTTGATATTAGCGGTAGAAAAGATCCAAAAGAAGAATATGTAAGAGATGCATTTAATCGCATTATGAGATTTTTCGGGCTGGCAGAGCGACAGGTGAACTATTAGTAAATGAAGCCAATAATTATTTTCAGAAATACAAGATTGGAAATCATTTTTTATATAGCATCAGAGTCGAATACTATTGAGATGAGTGAGTTTGATAAGGAAGGAAAGCGAAAATATGTTGATAAGGGATTTCATTTATAATATTGGATGTTTAGATTTTATGTATACATTGGCTTTTTTATTAATATGCATTTAATGACATATATGGTAACTATTTGATATGGCTCATCAGTAATAAGGTAAGCGTCTAATCCTTTTTAAGTCGGTTAATAGTATAGCCTTACCTTTACATTATAATTAATAAATTTTTAAATTATGATAATGAGTGCCATGAAGTTTCCCTTTTATATAGGGAAGCTATCTTTTAAAGGAACTTTTCCTTGTGTCCTATTAAAACATTATGAACCAATCAACTAATAATAAACGTATCGCTAAAAATACCATATTCCTTTATTTGCGTCAAATACTGATCATGGCGGTCAGTCTGTACACTGTGCGGGTGACATTAGAGGTATTAGGTGAAGAAGATTATGGAATATACAATGCTGTTGGTGGCTTTGTAGCTATGTTTAGTATCCTTTCTGGAGCCATGTCAATAGCAATTGCGCGCTTTATCACTTATGAGAAGGGGCAACCGAATGTTACCACTTTTCGTGTACAACAGATATTTTCCGCTTCCTTGCTCATTCAGGTTGGCATGGGAATTGCTGTCTGCTTGCTGATAAGCACATTTGGAGTCTGGTTTATAGAGAACAAAATGGTGATACCGTTTGAAAGACTTGACGTTGCGTTTTATGTGCTATGGTTCTCTGCATTGGCTTTTTTCATTAACCTGTTGAGTGTTCCATATAATGCTTTGATTATAGCCAACGAGCAGATGAAAGCGTTTGCCTATATCAGCATTGTGGAGGCTGTGTTGAAATTGGCTGTGGTAGGTCTGCTGATTATCATCCCACTTGATAAATTGTGGCTGTATGCTCTCTTCATGGTGGTGGTTGCCTTGATTCAGCGCAGCATATATGCCATTTATTGCAAGCGGCATTTTACAGAATGTCGTTTTGTAATGGCTTTTGATAAAAAACTACTATTCCGAATGTTTGCTTTTTCCGGATGGGCTTTTTTAGGCAATGGAGTGATTGTCTTGAAAGACCAGGGTAGTAATGTGCTTTTGAACTTGTTCGGTGGCCCGGTGGTGAATGCCGCGCAGGGGATTGCAATGAGGGTGAATACTTCCGTGTACAGTTTTGTGGCCAACTTCATGCAAGCTTCAAATCCGCAGATTACCAAAAATTATGCGGCTGGGAACTTGGATGAGATGCATACTCTTATTATTCGAAGCGGAAAGTTCGGCTTTTTCATTCTGCTGATAGTCCTGCTTCCGCTATGCGTGGATATAAACTATGTATTGGGATTATGGCTTTCCGATGTACCTGCCCATACAGCTAATTTCATCGTACTTGTTCTTTTGTATTCACTTGTTGATTGCTGGGTGAATCCGCTTTGTACAGGTGTTTTGGCGCAGGGGAATATAAAATCTTATGAAATCGTGCTTACTTTCATTTATCTGGTAAATTTTATTGCATCATACGTGTGCCTGAGGGATGGCTTGCCCGTAGAAACAGTCTTTGTGCTTAATATTGTATTTAAGGTATGCGTGCTTTTTGCGTTGTTATTGCACTCGCGTTCAAAATACGGTTTATCCATCGTCCGCTTCTTTAAAAGTTGCCTTATTCCGTCACTTGTCGTATTCTCCGTTTCTGCACTTTTCGTTTTTGCTCTGCTGGGAAAAGAGGCGTCAGATTTCGGACTATTTTTTATGAGGACATTGGTGATAACGGTTTTTACCAGTGTAACCGTATATGCACTGGGTATGACGCGGACAGAAAGGTTTTACATCAAAAAAATATTGAAAGAGAAATGGCACGGGATTTACAGCCAGATCCAGAGATGATATTTATAAATAAAAACTATCACAACAATGGCTAAAACGATTGAAATAGTAAAGGTGTCCACAACAGGTGATACCATACGGTATGAATTGTGGGATAATACGGGACTGGGCCTTTTAAAAAAACAGAAGGTTGAAGCATGGGTGAAATTCCATAATGTGGAATGTTTTGGATTTTCGGCAAAAGGATTGCCCGAATCTATATTGGTACTGCCTATAACGCTTTATCTGCTTCCCGTAACATGGTTTTACGGTGTGGAACTTGTTGTACCATCGATAGACAAGAGGTTGTATGAGAGACTTCCCCAAATCTACAATTCCTATTCTAAAATCTATGGACCTTTTAAGGAAGAATGGCATGGCAAAGTGACGGCCAAAACAATAGTTGAGAATAAGATTCCTGAAAGTCGATTCGATAATGTTATCTTTTTTTCAGGGGGTATTGATGCGGTACATGCCGGAATAAACAATCTTGGAAAAAGTAATGTCCTCGTAACTGTGCCTAGCATAGAAGGTCCGGAGTCTTCATCAAAAGAAATTTCCGGGCAGCATTTCCTTGTGGCAAAATCGCGTCTCATACGTGAGTTCTCGGCTGTTTCTGGAAGTGACTGGCTTATGGTTACGAATAATTTTCGTATGGATATATTCGATGATTCAAAAATACAGCATGACTTGAGGCATATTTTTGCACTCAACAGTGCGGCATTTCTGGCAGACGGTTGGTTTGGTATAAAATATTTGGGTAACCTACTTTCTTCCGCACCATTCGCTTATGCCATGGGCATACCTACTCTTATTATGGGAAGCGCTTTTGAACCCATTGAAAATCAACCGTTAGTCAATCAGGATGGGGCTAATCCAGAACTGTCCGATGTGATAAAGTTTGCCGGGATATCCTTTGCCGGGCAGGACGGGCAATATATGCGTCGTTCCCAAAAAATGAAAAATATAGCTGCGTGGTGTGCGGCTCATGGTAAGAAAATTGAAATATGGGCTTGTTGTAAAGACAATGCCGAGCAATGTTGTATGTGCCATAAATGTATGAGAACATTGCTCAACATCCTTTGTGTGAAAGAAAAACCTGTTGATTGGGGATTTGTAAACTTTGATGAAAAGAAGTTTTCGCACCTTGTCCGTTTCTACCGCTATTACGAGAATAATCCATGTTGGATTTGGGACATCATAGATTCGATTGACGATGACACGGTTTACCCGTATTGTGACAAGTTGCTGCATTGGCTCAAAAAAACAGGTTACAAGAGATATTTCAAAAGGGTCCGGAAAATGAAAGTTATTCGGAAATGGTTAAGGATAGTCAAGGTTCACAAATATCCGCACTATGTGAAAGTGATGTTTTCAAAGCTTGCAGGTAAGAAGCTTGAATGAAATCTCTTGTTGTTTTATTCATTGAGTTGATATTCTCAAATCGTTGTATAAGGGTATTCAATCCGATAATGTTGATTTTTTCAAATTGATGTATTGATGAATAGATTTTGTCACTTGAATTTTTAAAGTATATCAACATACGAAGATTATGGAACTGAAGAAATATATAAAGAGAGTAGGACGTTATCTGTTGACAGGATTACCTGTGCAACACGTTACAGCAAATATTGTTACTTTGCTACCGAATAAATTACTCTGTGGACGGACGGCTCTTATCACTGGTGGCACGAGTGGCATTGGGTATACTATAGCCGAAGCGTTTCTTAGGAGTGGGGCGTCAGTTTGTATCACGGGACGCGATGAAGCAAGATTGGTTGCTTCAATTCATAAATTGAAGAACCAATGCTCAATAGGTATGGATAATGAAATTCATTTTCTTTTACTTGACAACCGTGATGTCCAGTCTTTTTCCGAAAGGTTAAAAGAAGCTGAGCATATTTGTGGAAAGATCGACATTTTGGTAAACAATGCGGGCTTGCTTGGAGGAGATATATCCACCGCTACAGAGGAAGAGTATGATGCTGTATTAGATACTAATCTGAAAGGTACTTTTTTCCTTTCGCAAATGGTAGCAAGGAACATGAAGCAAAATAAGATAAAAGGCAATATTTTGAATATTGCTTCTTCTTCGTCTTTCCGACCGGCTGCATCGGCTTATACCTATCGAAATGGGGCTTGCGAGGATTGACACTGGGACTTGCCAAATCGTTCGCACCTTACGGCATTGTGGTGAATGGCATTGCTCCTGGACCAACAGTCACTCCTATGATTTTGAAAGATGTAAGTAGTAACCTTTTATTCGAGGGAAATCCATTGGGTCGTTATGCTTTGCCTGAGGAAATAGCCAACATGGCTGTTTTCTTGGTTAGTGACATGGGAAGGACAGTGGTAGGAGACATTGTTTGCATGACGGGTGGAGCGGGACTGATTACGTTTGATGATGTGAATTATAACTTTTAAAGAATTAGATTGGAAAATGGAACAATACTATACTGATGAGCGTAATGTGCAGATACTCATAGCTCTCCTTAAAGCACATGGCATAAAACAGGTGATCGCTTCTCCCGGGTCAGCTAATGTCACTTTCGTAGGGAGTTTACAACAGGACCTTGGTTTGAAATGTACAGTTGTGTGGATGAACGTTCCGCTGCCTACATGGCTTGTGGCATGGCTGCTGAAAGCGGAGAACCGGTAGTGTTAAGTTGTACGGGAGCAACGGCATCGCGTAATTATTTCCCGGCACTTACAGAAGCTTTCTACCGTAAATTGCCCATATTGGCGGTCACTTCCACACAAGAAGAGTCCAAGATTGGTCACCTTATTCCGCAAGTCATTGACCGACATCAGCAACCTTCTGACATCGTGAAATGCAGTGAACATTTGCAAACGGTCAAAGATGAGGATGATGAATGGAATGTAACGTTAAAAGCCAACCGTGCGATTTTGGAACTTGACCACCACGGAAGAGGGCCTGTCCACATTAATCTGACAACCCGTTATAGCCATAACTTTTCCATAAGAGAATTGCCATCCGTGAAGGTTATTCATCGTTATTTGCCTCATGGTAAACTTCCACCAATCCATAAAAGAAAGACTGCTGTTTATATTGGGTCGCATTCGAAATGGAAGCCTGAGGATGCGGCTTTGTTGGAGGCGTTTTGCCACGCATACAATGCAGTCGCGTTTTGTGATGCTACTGCCAATTATCATGGAAAGTATTGTGTAAATTATAATTTACCTGCTTGCCAAAGCATAGCAGACACTAATAAAAATCCTGATTTACTGATACACATCGGGGATATGTCGGATGAGGCAGGAATGGTAGGAACCCCTAAAGAAGTATGGAGGGTTTGTCAGGACGGAAAATTGTCTGATAGATATGGAAAGCTAAGCGCTGTTTTCGAAATGTCTGAAGGAGATTTTTGGAGCCACTATGTGGCAATGGCCAAAGAAGAAAATGGAGATGATTCCTATCTTATGTCATGTTTGAATATGGAGAAGCGGATTTTGGGTAAATTGCCGGAACTTCCTTTCTCTCATATCTATGTGGCTTCTCGGCTACACGACAAAATACCTGAAAATTCAGTTATGCATTTGGGTATATTAAGCCCCTTGCGTTCATGGAGTTATTTCAGATTTCATCCCACGGTGGATATTTATTGCAACCAGGGTGGATTTGGTATCGATGGTAACCTCTCTTCTTTGATAGGTGCTTCTTTGATTCATCCTGAGAAACTTTATTTTGGAGTAGTCGGCGACTTGTCTTTCTTTTACGACATTAATTCGCTTGGTAACCGTCATATTGGGAACAACCTGCGGGTTTTGTTGATTAATAATTCTCTTGGGGCAGAATTTCTGTTGTTCAAGCAAACAAACATCATTACTTGTGTGAATGACATAGAGTCTTATATTTCAGCGGAAAACCATTTCGGTAACCAATCATCTGTATTAGTCCGCCATTATGCGGAGGATTTGGGATTCGAGTACTTGTCTGCGTCTAGTAAGGAAGAGTTTGATAAGGTTTATCCTCGTTTCGTTACTCCCGAATTAGCAGAAAAATCGATGATTTTTGAGGTTTTTACCCATGTGAAAGATGAGAATGATGCGTTAAAGAGAATGTGGAATATCGAAATAGATAAAAGTTTGAAAGGAACAGCTAAGAAAGTTGTTAAATTCCTGTTTGGACACGAGGGGATGAACAACACAATAAAATTCATATTAAAGAAATGATATTGGTATGAGTCCTCAATTTAGAATTTCATATTTAAATATATACTTCGTTTTGAATCAAAGACCAATAGTATAATCATCTAGCGAAACAACTCATATTATGGTAATAATAGCCATTAGGAGCTATAGAGAAGGTAAAGGATTGAGTGGTTTGAATGTTTTAATAATAAAGTCATGAATATTTTAATGATAAATCAACCTCTAAACAATCGTGGGGACGAATCGGTCATAAAGCTTTGTTGAGAGCTGTTTGCAAGGAAAAGAAGAATGTACGTGTGACAGTATTGTTCATTGGTGCAAATCCTGACAGCATACACCAGTTTGATGTACATTTACCACAAGTGACCTATGTCAATCTTTCTGAAATGAGGGGAATGGGATGTTTGTCCAAATTGGGTATGATTTACAATGTACGTTGGATTTGGCATTTACATCCGATGATTTTCAATATAATGAAGTTATATAAGGAATCGGATGTAGTGTTGTGTGCACCTGGAGGCATTTGTATGGGAGGGTTTCAGAACTGGTGGCATCTGTTTATGTTACAACTTGCTAAATATATAGGAAAACCTTTGGTTTATTATGGGCGTTCGTTTGGCCCTTTTCCTGTTGTAACACGAAGTAATCGGCAGTTTAAAAAACTAAGTGTTGAAATGTTACATTATTTTTCTTTTTTATCTATCCGTGACAAGAAGTCTGAGTCCTTGGCACAGGAGTTGGGCATTCGGTATGTAGCTACAGTAGATTCTGCATTTTTGGATTCTCCCAAGCTGGAATTACCTGATGAAATACTTAGTTTTATAGGTCACAAACCTTATGTAGTATTTGTACCCAATCAACTTAATTGGCATTATGCTTATCGGCATGTTTCTGATGACTCTTTGTTGACATTTTATTCTAGCATTATTGACTTATTGATTAAACGTTATCCCAGTCACAATATTGTCATGTTACCGCAACTTTTTAATGCTGGTGGCTGGTGTGATTATTTGTTCTTCGAAAAAATTAAGGGTCGGAATCCTAATGCTCCATTAGTGTCTATTAGTGATAAATACAATTCAGATGTTCAGCAAACAGTTATTGCTGGTGCACAGAGTGTAATAGGTGCCCGTTATCATTCTATTGTATTTGCTATTAATAATGGTGTGCCATTTATATCTCTTAGCTACGAGCATAAAATGTCCGGTTTATTGTGCTCGTTAGGAGGGGAAGAAATGATGGTGGACATAGTAGATACTTTTATTTCGTCTGAAAATATGCAAGCGACTATTGAATTGATTCGGAGTAAATTAAATGTTATTTGCTTAGATCAGAAACTTAGATTTAAGGCACAAAATATGGCTCAGAACAGTTTTGATAAGTTTGTCAGGAGTATCTTTTCAATCTGCGGCTAGATATAATTGGGTAGATAACATGTCGATAGTTAATAGACAGCCGTTTTTACGTTCAGTATATAGGTACTTTTTCGGGGGCTGACATTTTATGCTTTATATATGGATATTTTTAATGTAATTATTCTGATACTTTTTGCTGAGGTCATATTTTTCCCTATCAACAAAGGGTATTCTTTGGCTGCTGTAATAGTTATACTACTTTTAGTACCAAGTATTTTGAAGTTTAATATAGGTGTGAATTTAAATGTGTTCAATTTAAGCATATTCATCTTTTGTGCTCTTTTATTTTTTTATAGCAGGCATCAACAAGTACAATTCCGAGGAATTTTCCAGATAATAAAAGGGTATTGGGGCTATGTTGTTGTCTGTGCATTTTTAGCATCATTTGGTGAAATTTCTATTGGAGAGTATCTGAAGAACATGCTATTGTTTTCTGTAGAATATACGATGTTTGCCTATGCTATGTGTTATATAAGCTTGGATGATAAGGCAATTAAGATCATAGATATATCATTAATAGTCTGTGCTTTTATAATTATTGCTTATGGGCTATTTAATTATTTCACATTTTTCAATCCATATATTGCTTATATCAGTTTGTTAACGGATAATTTTGATATGGCAAATGTTTTTCAAGAAGAAAGCCGTGGCTTAATTGCAGGGCGAATATCCAGCACTTTTATTCACCCGTTACAGTTGGGACAAGCTTCATTATTACTTTTTTGTTATGCACTACATCAATTTGAGCATCGTTCTCGGTTATTTATATATTGGCCGTTGGTTGTTGGCTTGATGTTGATGTGCGTGTTTTGTGGATCACGTTCTGCATTAGTGCCAATGTTGCTAGCTATTGCAATATATGTAGTGTATTGTAAAAGAACGTCTTATATCGTATCATCTGTTTTAGTAGGCATTGTTTTGGCGCTTTTTTGTTATCCGATGCTTTCAAAAGAAACTAAGGTACAGTGGAAGGTTTTGTGTTGTTTTGGAATGATAAAGCGGCTGCTAAGGCTGAAATGCATGGTAGTTCTCTAGGTGGGCGTACAGAACAGCTGACCTATGCATTCCAAGTGATTGATAACAGGCTGTTAATGGGATATGGTGAAGGGCACGTACGCAATTATGGAGAGACTCATTCAGGTATGTTGGGTTATGAAAGTGTAGTTTTAGAGGAACTTGTAGATGGTGGAATTTTGGGTACTGTGTTCTTCTTTATTTTCTATATCGGTTTATACAAGGGACTGTTGAGAAAGTGTATAAATAAAGAAGAGAAGGGACGCGCTCATACCTTGTGCTTTCCATTTCTTTTTAGCATTTGTTTGACAGGGATATCTTATTCATTTTTTACCTTGTATATGATATTTTATTTTCTTACTTTATATAATATAATCAATGGCAGAGAACAGCGATTTTACATTGAAAGTAACAGCACTTATCATTCTTAATTACAATAATTATAAGGATACTCTCAACTGTATTAGGAGTGTTGAACATTATAATACTGCTCCTGTTAAATTGGTCGTGGTAGATAATGGGTCTACACATCGTGATGAGGTCATGAATTTGAAACAATATGTAGAGAGGAGGTATGCAGGGCGTAATTTGCGACTCAATGACGAAGAGTTGTCAGTAAAAGTTAGTTCTTCATCGGTAACCTTGCCTTATATTACATTTATTGAAAGTTCATCTAATGATGGATATGCACGTGGTAACAATAAAGCCTTGCATCTTTTGGAGAAGGATGCGGATGTACAGTATGTGATGATTCTTAATAATGATGTACTTTTCATACAGGATATAATTCCTGCGTTGGTAGCTTTTGTGGAGAACCATGAGGATGCCGCATTGGTCAGTCCTCTTTTATATAAGAAGGACATGGAGGAGATTGATGTCAATTGCGCGCGACTTGACACTTCCTATAAAGCAGATTGGTAGAAAACTTTTTTCATTATTGTTATAAGGCTATAGGGACTGATAATCCTTTTGTGGAAAAACGTTATATTATTAAGAAAGGGACACTTCTTACTAAAGTGATTCCTATTGAACTACCTTCTGGTTCGTGCATGTTTATACGTAAACAATTATTTGCTGACTTGCGTTTTTTCGACCCCTACACTTTTTTGTACTTTGAAGAGAATATACTTTGGCAAAAAGTAAAATCCATAGGCAAGCGGAATTATCTTCTTACAGGTTTAAAATGTATTCACTTGGGGGCATCTACTACTTCTTTTTCACCAAGTTTGTTCATACTGGATCATAATTATAGAAGTGCCCGTTATTATATGAAGAATTATATGGGGGTGTCTAAACCTGCTTATTGGCTTTATTGCTTTTCGGCTGTAGTGTCAAAGTTTTTGCTTCGATTGCAAGCGATTATGCATAAAAAAATAATATTTATTTTCTAAAAAATGAAAGTAACCCATATCTTCTGGAGCCTCGGCTTCGGTGGCATCGAGACCATGCTTGTCAATATTGCCAACGAGCAAGCCAAAGCAGGGGCTGAGGTGAGCATCATTATTATTAATGACTGGCTGGAAAAGTCGCTTGTAGACACACTCTCATCGCGTGTTAGACTCGTTTGTCTCAACCGCAAGCTGCACTCGCGTTCACTGAGTTTCATATATCAGTTGAACCGTGTTCTAGACCGGTTATCTCCTGATGTGATTCACCTGCATTGTAGCGAATTAATCCGGTTGCTGTGCAATAAGCAAAGTCGTGTAGCGTGTTCCACGCTACACGACTTACCAATAGGATCGGTAAGGCGTGGGCGTCTGATGAACCTTGTGCCCTTTGCCACATGGTACTCGCCAGATCGAGCAATGTGGTGAACATCGACGAAGTGCCGTTAGTATTCTCTATCAGCAATGCTGTGCAGCAGGCACTGCATGATAATTATGGTGTGGAGAGCACGGTGGTATGCAACGGTATCGTGACCTCCCGTTTTGTCTCACGCCCTAAGACCATGCCCGGCAGACAGTTGCGCATCGTCATGGTGAGCCGTCTGGAACACGACAAGAAGGGGCAGGACTTGCTCATCCGTGCAGTGGCAGCGTTGCAAGGAACTGTTACGGTGGACTTTATCGGTATCGGCTCCAGCATGGAATATCTAAAACAGCTCACTGCCGAATTGCATGCTGAAACGTATGTACGTTTTCTGGGCAAGCAGACGCAGGGCTACGTGGCAACGCATCTGGCTGACTACGACCTCTTTGTGCAGCCATCCGTTGGGAAGGTTTCGGTCTGACAGTTGCGGAGGCTATGGCGGCAGGCGTACCTGTATTGGTCAGCGAGGGGCAAGGCCCTGCCGAGGTGATACAGGGCAACCGCTATGGCTGGGTTTTTGTCAATGGAGATGCCGACGACTTGCAGCGGCAGATAGTCTTTATCAAGGAACATTATGGCGAAGCGATGACGAAGGCCGATGAAGCGAAGGACTATGTGAGGAATACGTATGATGTGAGTGTCACGGCACGGGCCTACTTGCAGAATTATGAGATTCTAAAAAAATAAAAGTATATTGAATGAATTTCATATAATATGTGTTGTATGAATATCCTCAATATGTCATCTATAATGAATATGCACACATGAATAGAATTAGATACTTTTTTCGCATACACTTAAAAGGAATAACTCGTATTTACCGGTTGTTTCGTAGAATAATGCGTAATGCTTTCTATGTGAGATTAATGGGAGTTGGAAAGTTAAAAAAAGCTGATACTTTTTTCTTCGTAATAGATCCTCGCTTTAATCATCCCGGGCTTGCTGACCGTATGAAGGCAATAATCGCATGTTATAATGAAGCAAAGAAAAATGGGTTGCATTTCAAGATTGTATTCAAGCAACCTTTTGTGCTGGAGGATTATTTACACCCGACAAGCATAGATAATGATTGGGTGGCCGATTTTAGAGATTTGGAATATTCCTTCTTTAAAACCCGGTTTGTGGATGAGAAACGAGGGTGGCATTTGTCGGCAACGTCTGGGTGTCAATATCATTGCTATAATTATACGGGCGATATTATTCCTGAGATATTTGAGAATACGGGATATAAATGGCATGAACTCTACCATGAGTTGTTTACACCCAACGAGGAAATTGTACGGGCCATCCATGACACGGGGATGCCTCCCCAAAGCTATTGCGCCATACACCTGCGATTTGTGAATGCTTTGGAAGATTTTGAAGAAGGACATTATAATAGACTCTCAACGGAAAGTGAAAAGTAACTCCTTATAGAACGATGTAAAGCTGGTATTCGAAAGATAATTGCCTGCAATCCTCACAAAAAGATGCTGGTGTTTTCAGACAGCAAAATATTTCTACATTCATTAGATGATCTGCCTGTGGAAACGCTCAATCCTGATACCATCGGTCATATTTGTTTTAATAATAATCATGAGCAGGTGTTGAAGGCTTTCCTCGATCAATATATGATTTCGCTAGCAAGTAAAGTTTATATGATCACTGCACCAGAGATGTATTCTAGTTCTTGTTTTTCTTTGTGTGGCGCTAGAATTGGCGGTGTGGAGTTTGAACATATGATTGTATAGGGTTTAAATTCTTCTCTGAAAAGAAATAACCCTTTTTATTAGGATTTAAACGATGAATCATGGAACAGCAGCAGTTGAAGAGATGCCCGATAGGATACAGACTTTTGAGAAAGTCATAGAGGGGAACTACCTTTATATAGATAAGACGGAATATATTTACCGTATGGCACACGGTGCTTCCAATTATTATTTTCTGAACCGTCCCCACCGGTTCGGCAAGTCGTTGCTGGTTTCCACGATGCACAGTTATTTTGCTGGGAAGAAAGAACTCTTCAAAGGGCTTGCTATCGAAAAGCTGGAAAACGAATGGACGGAATATCCGATGCTGCATTTTGACATGAGCCGAGCCAAGCATGTGGACAAGGAGAAACTGAATGAGTATCTGGTCTGGCAGTTGCGGGGATATAATGAAAAATATGGCCTGACGAAAAACAATGATGCGGAGGTTAACATCCAGTTGGCAGATCTGATAAAGCGTGCCTGTGAACAGACGGGCCGCCAGGTGGTAGTCCTCATTGACGAGTATGACGCGCCCTTGCTGGATGGGATGCACGAGGAAGAGAATCTCCCCGCACTTCGTAATGTGATGCATAATTTTTACAGTCCGCTGAAGGGGTGTGACCCTTATCTGCGCTTTGTGTTCCTGACCGGCGTCACCAAGTTTTCGCAGCTCAGCATGTCTGGCACTTTGAACAATATCTCGAATGTCAGTATGTTGAAACCATACGCTGCCATTTGTGGCATTACTCAGGAGGAAATGCTGGAACAGATGGCCGGACATATAGAACACCTGGCCATATCACTGGAGATGAGCAAAGAAGATATCCTGCTGAAATTGAAAGAGAAATATGACGGTTATCATTTCACCTGACCTTCGCCCGATATTTATAACCCGTTCAGCCTGCTGAATGCCTTGGAAAGAAGGAAGATAGACAACTATTGGTTTGGCAGTGGCACACCCACCTATCTGGTAGAGATGCTGCGTAAGTGCCACGTCCTTCCCTCTGAAGTGGGGCACAGTATGCAGGCCATGGCTGCCAGTTTTGATGCCCCTACTGAGCGGATGACAACTATTGTGCCTTTGCTCTATCAGAGCGGCTATATCACGATAAAGGACTATGACAAGCTGACGGAGCTTTATACGCTGGATATCCCGAATCGTGAAATAAGGGTGGGGCTGATGCAAAGCCTGTTACCAAACTAGCAGAAACCCACAACATCGAAAAGTGGGTGGTGGAGGAATGAAAAGCAAGTAGGAAATTAGAACAAAGGGCTAAGACAGAACGCCACTTGTCCGCCTTAGCCTTTCAATAAAAATAAATTTACTTTTCCAGAAATCTGTATTCACTTTCCACATCAAAACAAGGGCACGCCTTCGGAATGCTTCCCGGCATGTTCCGGTGTCCTCGGATCTTCGCGTCCGGAAAGAGTTTCCTGAGCTTCATTAGCAACAACAGCAGCTGCTCACATTGTTCCTGCGTGCGCGTGTCAGCCGGGTGGCCTTCCGCATCCAGACCACCCTCATAGCAAATGCCGATGGAGCAACGGTTCCAGGGGCGGCAGTGCGCGCCCACTTCCTTCAGCTTGCGGTGCTGGGTGATGATGCCCGAGCGGCGGATGTAGAATGATACCCGATGGTGCGGAACTTGCGCTGGCGGTGGCAGCGCAACAGGTCCTCTACGGTGAAGTCCCGGTTCTCGCGGGTGGCGGAGCAGTGAATGATGATATATTTCACCTCCTGCATGTACGGTCCGTCCTCGACGCTTTTCAGCAGTTCTCGTTCGCTCGCCACTTCCTCATCGGCGGTGAACAGGGGGAAGGATTCCTCTATCATAGGCTGAAAGGAAAGGTTGTGCAGCTGGTGATGCCCAGTGCGGTGAGGACGGCGATTGCCGCCTGGATGATGGCCTGAAGAACCTTCTGCCATGTGATTTTATTATTTTCGCTCATTATTCTTTAAATTTTAGTTCTCCATAAGAGTTCGGGAAATTACCGGGACGGACATGCAGTCCGTCCCGACCGGGTCACACCTGTCCTTCGGTGGGCTGGTTGGCTTCGTTGCCTCCTCCTTCTCCTCCCGTCAGGTCCACGGTGGTCTCGCCCGCTTGATGCTCTTCAGCAGGATTCTGGCGGCACGGCGCGAGGGCACGAGGTTGAACACGGCGTCCTCCAGTAAGTTTCGGAACCGGTCGCCGGGAGTCCAGTTCACGTTGAGTTGCTCGATGTGTATGGCGGGGTTGAAGGTTTCCAGGTTTTCCGCTCCCCGGCTCTGGATGCTGATGCTGAACACGCCCAGGTCGCCCATCTCGATACGCTTTCCCTCCAGCAGCATTTCACGCATGCAGTCCACGGTTTGCATCAGCACGGCATAGATGTCGGCGCGGTTGTACTTGGATCCGTGGCTGGCGATGTGCCCGGCAAACTTGTCCAGTGTCAGGATGTTGGTGTACTGTGACTTGGCATAGGCCTTTTTGGCGCATCCTCATCGATGGGGTTGCCAAGCATGGCAATACTGTAATTGATCGACATAATCGGTTTGTTTTTAATGGTTAAACACTCAGTCACTGCGCGGCTGTAGCGGACTGTCCAGAATATCCACCGGGCCGGCAGGTCTTGGAGAATGTGCTGAACAGACTTGGCTTGTCCGTTGAACAGACCTAACCTGTTCGTTGAACAGACTTAGCTTGTCCGCTGAACAGACTTAGTCTGTCCGTCGCATCTCTTTGACATGTGCAAAGGTATCACCCCTCAAAATCGCAGTGTCCGTCTATGTCTGTTTATGTCCGTCTACGGAAAAATTTCTTTCGGAATGGGGTCAGGGTGTGGCGGATGGCTCGCCCAGGTACTGGCGGATCAGGGTCACCTGCTTCCAGGTGAAGGTGCGGTTCCGGCTTTGGTAGCCGGTTCCGGTGAGGGCTTCGACCAAGGGGTGGCAACGGGCTATCCAGCGTGTGAGGTGGCGCACGGCGGTGGCGGAAGTGGCATCGGGAAAATATTGCAGGGCGAGTTCTTGTTTGTTCATGGCTCTTGAATTGTTTTTTTGTAAATGCTTGAATATCAATTTTAGTGGAGGATATGGAGGGATATTATATAATTTATATAAATGATATACTTATTATTTTTTCCTTTAAAGGAAGATACTTCTTACTTTCATATAATGGAAAGTTTGAAAAATATCCTCCATATCCTCCACTAAGGGTGTCAGAAGGGGAGTTCGGTATTCTCCTCGGAAGGCTTTTCGCCGGGGGGATCCGCCTGTTCCGCTTCAGCCGGCAGCAAGTGCTGTACCTCCTCGGTAGTGCGCTCCACCACCACCCAATAGTTTGCGTTGGAGGCCTTTACCTGCCGGAAGCCCAGCTCGCGCATGGCACGGCCCACCTTCTGGAGACTCAGCCGCAGCGAGGTGTTGCCGAAACGACCGATGATCTGGCTGCTGGTGGTATAGACTCCCCGTTCCAGCCCCACGGGCTTGCGGTAGTAGGTCAGGATCAGTTCGTACTCCGGACGGGGCACCTCAAACTGCTGCACATGGCCGCGCAGCTGCTGGATCTCTTTATCGGTAAACCAGTAACGGAAATTTACATCCTGGTAGAGTGCGTACGTCTGGCTGTAGATGCCTCGTAGGGGATGTCCGCCTCCCACGGGCTGTCTATGTCCTCCACCTCGAAGGGCAGCCATCGCCGGTTCCCCGTGTCGTCGGTGAGGAACTGGAGGTTGTTCCCGGTGGCTACGAACGAGGCTACATGGGCAGGTGCACCTTGTTGCGTCCGTAGGCTCGGCGCTCGTCCACGTAGCGTTGCGTCACCATCGCCTTCAGCTGGTTCAGCTCCGAGGGGGGCATGGTGTCGATCTCCTCCAGATTGATCACCAGGTTCTCGGTCATGGTGAACAGGTCGTCCTTGGTCATGCGGCTAGAGTTGCTCTTTGTGGTGTAATATTCGGACAATACGGGCGGCAGGATATGCTGCATGAACGAGGTCTTGTAACTGCCCTGCCGCCCTATCAGGGTGAGGATCACCTGGTTCACCACGGTCTCGTTCAGGGCGGCGGCAATCATGGACACCATCCACCGTTTCAGGATGTCGGCAAAGCGGACGGGAGTTTCGGAGAGGTCGTTCCGTTCCCGGCTTTTGTCCTGCTGCAACGGACTGTGCGGACTTTCCTTGACATGCACCATGGCGGCCAGCCGGCCGATGTAGTCGGTCTCTCCGTCCCAGGGCGGCAGACCGTCCAGATACTCTTTCAACGGATGATATTCCTTGACGAAATCACTGCCGAGCAGCGTATGCAGCTCGTTCAGGTTGACCGCCATGCCATGGTGTTGCATAGCGCACCACAGGGAGTTCTCGATGTGGTCGGTGAGCCGCTGCCAGTGGCAGGCGGAAGCTTCGGGACGGTCGGTGTACGCATCAGCAATCAGTTGTGTCTCAATCTGGTGGGTAAGCATGTTCATCCGGAACTTCATATAGCCGTTGATAAACTCCTCCATCTCCTCCACGGTGGCCTTCTTATGAGAGGAATCATTCTCTTTCTCCTTTTTTCGGACGGAACGGGGCAGGGAGACGGTGTTGAACTCCATCGTGAGCGAGTAACAACTTTTACGATGGGCAGCAGCTGCTCGCGCGGATAATCGGGAAAAGTCCGGAGGGCCCATGCCTCGGCGTCCGCCTGCGGAACACCGTAGCGGTTGGTATGATAGAAACAACGGCTTACGTAGTCGTTGTAGCTGCCCGGTGCGTATGCTATTCCTTCCTCTTCCAACTGTGCACGGATAATCTTGTAGGCACGTTCCGCCGTCACGGTCACGGCAGTACCGCGCTTCGGCTTCTCGCGGGGCTTCATTCCGCTGGTGTGGAAGGAGGAGGCTTCGGGGCGGAGCAGGGCTTCGGGGTCGTGGCAGAGGACCGACATGCGCGTGGCGTTCTTGCATTGTCCGTCAATCTCCACTCCGCACAGGCGAGCGTAATGGTCGTTCACCCACTCCCATACCATGCGGTAGTTGGCCTTGGTCACTCCGCCCTCCACGTGCTGATGACCCGGATGCCGCATCCCGAGATGGTGATGTACACCAAAAAGGAATGAATATCCTCCTTTACCAAAGTCAGGATGGCGGCGAATCGCTCGGGGGGGATGCCGTCTATGTCCACCATGATAAATCCCGTGAATCCCTTGACATGGGCGTAGGTTCTCCCTCCCTCCAGCAGGACGGAGGGGATGAATGCCGGCTGTGCGTTCTTCATGTTGCTTTTGGTGAGCTTCCACTGCTCCAGCTGCTGCGCGTCGCCTGTCGCCTCGATGTCGGACAGCGTGGCCAGATGGGCGCGGTAATGACGGGTGGCGGCGGTGTGGGTGCTGTTGGTTATCTCCTTGAAAAGAACCTGCCAGGTGGTGGGTTCAGGCCGGGTGTCGCGCAGGGAGTGGAAGCGCGATGGGTTGCTTGATTTAAAAAAATCTTTATTCATAATGTGTAGCGTAGAATTTTGTGTCTGCAAAGTACAGAGTAAATATTCAGGAGGACAATAGCGATTTAAAATAATCACTCTATGATTTAAAATAATCGGGAATAATTAGAAATCAAGATAAAACGATAATGAAAAACGAGACTAAAGAATCTCAAAATACTGCGAGGGCAAGTGTTGTTATCAACATTCATGGCGGTAACAATCAAATACTGCCCAACGCTACAGAGGTAGTGCAAAATTTTTATGGTGCTGAGTTCGCCCATGTGAGAACACAGAACAATGGTATGGAAGAGAAAGAGGAGGATGAGGCAGTGCGTATTGCCCGTGGCACGTTGTGCATTTACTACTCTGATGACTGGGAACTGAATGATATCATCCGCCGCATAGCTGATTGCCGCAGTGCATCGGACTTGGCGAACCTTGTGGTGAATGATATGCATAAGCATACCATCCTTACTGCCGAACGTATGGTAAGCAAGGATTTCATAGAGGCGCTCCAGCAGTTCCTGACGTTCAAGTCGGGGACGTCCACGGGTAATATTCGTACGCAGATAAATAATGTGAGGAGAGAATGACCAGAAAGATAATTTAAAATTGATAAAATAAAAGTTACAATGAAGAGTCAAAACAAACAATCTGTATGGACGTGCATGAGTGAAAAAGCATTTTCTGCCGATGTGCATTGGATGACGATTTTCACTCCCGCTTATCAACGTGAAGCTACCATGGAGTGTTTCTATCGTACACTCATCACTGACGTGTATTCGTTTATCGGCAAATGCCTTGTGCTGGCGTTTATGCCTGCCGGCTATTTGCTTTCAAGAAAATAGGTCTATATATTCTTCTTTGCCATGTTAAAACTAAATCAAAAAAAACTGTCTTACACATTTGACCGGTGCCAGCAGTGCGGCATTTGTTATGCGGTGTGTCCTGAAAATGCCATTTCATTATCTTTGCGGCATGACGGGTTGCACGATATAAAGATAAATGCTGCGCTTTGTATCGCTTGCGGCAAATGTGTGAGAAGTTGTCCGGCTAACAAAGAGTATGGTTACGAAGGCTATTTTGATGGCTTTGCACAAAAGAAATACTACTTGGGATATCATGCGGACAACCGTATCCGTAGGGAATCTTCTTCGGGTGGTGTATGTAAAACATTGATCATCGATTCCTTAAAGAATGGCATGGTAGACGGGGCTTATTCGTTGAAGTGTACAGATTCTTTCCCTTTTGCCCAAGGTGAGTTTTATACCCGTGAGCATATTCCTTCATTCGGAGATATGCCAAATTCCGTGTATCACTCCGTGATGGCTTGCACGGAAATTGACCGGATTCAACCTTGCAAGCGATTGATGTTAGTGGGGACGGCCTGCCAGTTGAGAGCCTTGAACTCCATCATAAAGGATAAATGCGATGAGGTTGTCCGGGTGTGTATCTTTTGTAAGCAACAGAAAACACTGGACTCCACACGTTTCCTGGCTAAGATGATGGGTACGTCCGTTCCTCCAAATTTAAAATTCCGACCCCGCTATCGCGGAGATGGTTGGCCGGGAATCGTGAGAGTGGACGGATTTGAGCTGCCCTATTCCAGGGCAGCTCAAATCCCGTTCGGTAAACGATTGTGGACGGTGCCTGGATGCGGCATCTGTGGGGATTCTTTTGGTATGGAAGCAGGAGCGGACATCACGCTGATGGATCCTTGGACTATCTGCTCGCACAATGAGTTGGGAGAGACTTTGGTAACGGTTCATACTCAGAAGGGGGATGAATTGCTTCAACAATGTGTTTCCCTGAATCTGGAACCCCGGTCATTTTCCGAAGTGGAGCCTGCACTTTCGCTCAAGGATGTGTGGCGCAAACAAGTGACCGAGCCGGTCTACAGGGGCAGACCTTGTAAGAAACGTTATGTCCGTGCAGTCCGTGCGGAACGGAGGCAGCAAAGATTGTTGCGCATGGTGGTGGAAATGCTGCCTCGCTTACCCATTATCTGCTATCGGACTCTTGCTAAACTGCCCGATTTAAGAAACAGAATACTAAAATAACCCTTCATTCTTTTTAACGATGCAAATTAAAGTGATTACCAGACATACGCCCAATAATTACGGTTCGTTGTTGCAGTCCATTGCAACCCTCCGGGTGATTGAATCTTTGGGACATCAGTGTGAGATTATTGATTATTGGGTGGGACTGCAAGGAATTCTCACATCGCTGCAAGGAAAATCATTATGGAAAAACAGTTTGTTTAAACGTATGGCATACGTGGCTTTGCGGTATCCGGGTGAGAAAATAGCGGCGTTACGTTTCGATAAAATGCGTAGGCGGTATCTAAAGCTGACTCCCCGTTGCTATTCAATGGAGGAGTTGGAGTCGCTTCAAGCGGATGTGTTTATGACGGGTAGTGACCAGGTATGGGGACCGTTGCTGGATGGAGGATATGATGAAGCCTATTTTCTTTCTTTTGTAAAGGAAGGTATACGTAAGGTATCGTATGCAGGCAGCTTTGGCCGCACTGAGTTTTCGGACATTATTATTGCATCTTATAAGCGGTTACTGTCAAAATATGATGCGCTTACTGTACGTGAAAGCAGTGCCGTGAAGCTTTTGGAGGAGTGGGGGATTGACTGTGGAGGACAAGTACTGGATCCTACTTTATTGCTCGACTCCGGTCAGTGGAGTGAGTATATTGAAGAAGATGTGAAAAAAGAGTATGTATTGATTTATGAAATACATAACAATCCCCGGTTGGACGATTATGCCAAGCGTTTTGCCGCTCATGCCGGTCTGCCGTTAGTACGTGTGTCTCCTACGCTTCACCAGTTAGCCCGAGGGGGCAGATTGGTGTTTTGTCCGGAAATAGGTACATTCCTTTCGTATATCAAGAATGCCCGTTACATGCTTACCGACAGTTTTCATGGAACAGCTTTTGCCATCAACTTCAATACTCCATTTCTGGAAGTGCTGCCCAATAACAAGACCGGAGCACGAAATCAAAGTATACTTCAACTGACAGGACTGGAAGACCGATTGTCACAGATTTTAACGACTTCTCATTGGTAGACCGGCAGATTGACTATGCTAAAGTGAATGAGATAATGCATAGAGAGCGGGAGAGATCGATGGAAAAACTGGCGGAGTTGTGCGAATGTCAGATGTGAGAATTGATCGATATTCTTTACCCTTAAAGTGTATAACAAAATAACTTAATCAGGCTTTGCAGCTTGAAAATCTTGCAGGTCATATAATTAATGTTGATATATGAAAATCTTACTGGCTAATAAATTCTATTACCGCCGGGGCGGTGACTGTGTCCATACACTCAACTTGGAGCAACTGCTCAAAGCGCACGGTCACGAAGTGGCTGTGTTTGCCATGGACTACCCTGAAAATCTGGAAACTCAATGGAGCAAGTATTTTCCTTCTGAGGTGAAGTTCAAACTCGGAACGGGCATGATTGAAGCACTGATGAGACCGTTTGGCACGCGAGAGGTACAGCGGAAGTTCAATGCGCTGCTCGATGATTTCCATCCGGATGTGGTACATCTCAACAACATCCATTCGCAACTTTCGCCGGTCATTGCAGAGATGGCGCACGAAAGAGGTATAAAGGTGGTGTGGACCCTGCACGACTATAAATTGCTGTGCCCTCGATACGATTGTTTGCGAAATGGGGAAACGGTATGTGAATCCTGCTTTGCAGACAAGCACAAGGTGTTGGAATATAAATGCATGAAAAACTCGAAAGTAGCAAGTTTCCTCTCTTATGGTGAGGCAATGAAATGGCACCGGGAGCGCTTGGAGAACTGCACGGACGCTTTCGTCTGTCCTTCACAATTTATGCGCGACAAGATGAAGCAGGGGGGATTTGCTGCTGCAAAGTTGCACACATTGTGCAATTTTATCGATGTAGCCCCATGTGTGGCCGATGATTACAGTCAACGTGATGATTATTATTGCTTTATCGGCCGCCTTTCGCACGAGAAAGGTGCCAAGACTCTGATTGAAGCGGCCAATGCGTTGCCGCAACATAAACTGGTGGTAATTGGGGGAGGGCCTTTGGAAGACGAGTTGAAGTCTATGGCAGGCAAGCACATTGAGCTGGCAGGCTTTAAACAGTGGAGCGAAATCAAGCGCTTGGTGGGCAAAGCCCGTTTCTCGGTCATCCCATCGGAATGGTACGAGAACAATCCACTTTCGGTCATAGAAGCTCAGTGCCTGGGCACTCCGGTGCTGGGTGCCCGGATTGGAGGTATCCCTGAATTGATATCAGAGGAAACGGGCATGACTTTCGAAAGCCGCCATACGGCCGACTTAAAGGAAAAAATTGAAGCGATGTACGGTCGGACTTTCAACAATGCTAAGATTGCTGCCGCTTCACATAAGCGATATAATGCGGAAAGGTATTATAATGAAATAATCACAGTGTATAAAATGTAAAAATATTATAATGTTTATGGCTTATCAAAAAACTGTTCCTACTCCTACGGACGCAAGTATCATCCTGACTTATCGTTGTCCCATGAAGTGCAAGATGTGCAACATCTGGTTTAATCCCACCAACAAAAGCGAAGAGATAAAAGCGAGTGATTTGAGAACACTGCCTAAGTTGAAGTTTATCAACCTGACGGGTGGCGAACCTTTCGTCCGCGAGGATTTGGCGGAGATTGTGGAGGAATGCTACCGGCATACCGACCGTATTGTCATTTCGACCAGCGGATGGTTTGAGGATCGTGTGGTGGCGCTGGCAAAGAAGTTTCCAAATATCGGCATCCGCATCTCTATCGAGGGATTGAGTTGTAAGAACGATGAACTGCGTGGACATGCGGGTGGCTTCGACAAGGGACTTCGTACACTGCTGACATTGAAGGAAATGGGGCTGAAAGATATCGGTTTCGGTTGCACGGTGTCTAACAATAATTCTAAAGACATGCTTTCGCTCTACCAACTGAGCAAGAGCTTGGGGATGGAGTTCGCCACAGCTGCTTTTCATAATTCGTACTACTTCCACAAAGAAGACAATGTAATCACTAATAAAAATGAGGTGTGTGGTGACTTCAAGCAACTGATAGAATGGCAGCTGAAGGAGCGTCATCCGAAGAGCTGGTTCCGTGCCTGGTTCAATATGGGACTGATAAATTATATTGAAGGCGGTCGCCGTATGTTGCCTTGTGAGGCCGGTTCGGCTAACTTCTTCATTGATCCCTTTGGTGATGTATATCCTTGTAATGGGCTGGAAGAGAAGTATTGGAAGAAGTCGATGGGAAACATTCATGAAACTCCCGACTTTATGACTATATGGGAGAGTGAGCAGGCACAGGAGGTTCGCGCCATGGTGCGCCGTTGTCCCAAAAACTGCTGGATGGTGGGAACTGCCAGTCCTGTGATGCACAAGTATATTAAGTATCCGTTGAAGTGGGCGTTGGTTAATAAACTGAAGTCACTGCAAGGGAAAGATATTTGTCTAGAACCGAATGGTGCGATGTAGGGCAAGACTCTTGTCAAGGTGATTTAAGGGAGAAATTCTGATGAAACTAGTAGTTACCGGCACCCGTGGTATCCCCGATATCATGGGTGGCGTAGAGACGCATTGCGAGGAACTGTTACATGTTATTAGACATAAAATAATATAATTCACTTGATAGTTATCCTTATATGAAAAATAAAAGCTATATTTGTGATAAAATCTCGAATGAAGCGATTAAAGTATGATTATTCAATTTACAATAGGAAATTTTCTATCTTTCAAAGAACAGTCTACATTGTCATTAGCGGCATCGGCTTTGAAAGAAATACAGGTTCCGGCTGAAGATATAATCTTTAGTGTAGGGACTGCCGGATTATTGTTAATGAAGAGTGCGGTTGTTTACGGTGCCAATGCATCCGGTAAATCCAATTTCATTAAAGCATTTGAGTTCTTCAAGTGGTATGTGATAAATTCATCGAAGGATATTCAGGCAGGGGAACGTGTCAATATAGAAAGTTTCCGGTTAAATTCGCTTACAGCAGGTGAACCAAGTTATTTTGAAGCCATATTCTGTGATGAGGATAATCAATATCGTTATGGTTTTGAAGCTGACAATTCATCGGTACATTCGGAATGGCTCTATCAAAAAGCTAATAAGAAAAGGGCTAAGGAGGTGGAATTATTCTACCGGGAAAAAGACAGTTTTGATATTCATACCAAGTTTGCCGTTGGTAAAGAGCTTGCAGGTAAACGAATGGTGAGAGCAAATGCACTATTACTTTCTGTTGCGGCACAATTCAATGATCCGACGGCAGTGGAGATCATGAAATGGTTGAACGATACCACTATTATTTCAGGTTCTAATGATGAGAAGATATGGAATACCGCCACCATCCAACTGGATGACATCACAATGAAACAGCGAATTGTGGAGTTTTCCCGTTATGCTGATTTAGGTATTGAAAATATTGAAAAAATTGATAATACTATTGTCAGTACGCATACACAATACGATGATGAAGGTAATGAAGTCAAAGCTGTTACCTTCCCATTCAGGAAAAATGAATCGGAAGGTACAATAAAGTATTTTTCTTTAGCATATCCCATTATTGATGCTTTGGATAATGGGAAGCGTCTGATTATAGATGAATTTGATTCCAAAATGCATCCACTTCTTACGTGTAGAATTATTACCTTGTTTAATTCAAAAGAAACAAATCCGAAAAATGCCCAATTGATTTTCACTACCCACGATACAAACTTGTTGAGTGCTAATATATTCCGACGAGATCAGATTTGGTTTACACAAAAAGACCGTTATGGAGCAACCGAACTTTATTCATTGGCAGAGTATAAAGTTCGTAATGATGCTTCGTTTGAAAAAGATTACCTGTCCGGAAAGTATGGAGCTATTCCAATTGTCGGAGATTTAACCCGTTTGTTTAATACGCAAGAAAAATAAACTATGGCGGCTACAAAAAGGAAAAATATGAATCCGCGTATCGAAAGAAAGATAACCCGTATCAGTGGTGTGCGTGAAGTGAAACAAACATTTCTGATTATTTGCGAGGGGGTTAATACTGAACCAGACTACTTTAATGCCTTCCGCTTGACTTCTGCCACTGTGAAAGCTATCGGTCAAGGCATGGGGACATTAGCATTAGTACAGAAAGCTATCAATATAAAAGAGCAGGAAAGGCAAAGAGGAAGGACATACAATCAGAATTGGGTGGTCTTTGACAAAGATGATTTTCCAGAAAATGACTTTAACTCCGCAATCCTGTCAGCTCGCCAGAATGGTTTTGAAGTGGCTTATAGCAACCAGGCTTTTGAATTTTGGTTCTTGCTTCACTTCAATCTGTATCAGGGGCTTTGCATCGTTCCAGATATGAAAAATGTTGAGTACTTTGCTCGGATTTGCTTATACAAAGAAGTCGGGCGTAAGCTCTAAAATGTTTAATGCTTTATTTCTTA
>ENA-OQEX01000078-OQEX01000078.1-human-gut-metagenome-genome-assembly--contig:-NODE-78-length-56172-cov-6.142778_pt1 | contig 56172 bp, 60 predicted proteins | sample MGYA00242802_ERZ504649 | MGnify/ENA primary metagenome ERZ504649 (study PRJEB26092, sample SAMD00036194) | human gut metagenome | host: Homo sapiens | study: EMG produced TPA metagenomics assembly of...
AAAAAAAAACAATGTTGTAAGTCTTCCGAAGGAGGAACTTCAGAAGAACAGACGCCGCAGACATAACAAGTTTAAAATCGCTCTCGGAACAGTGAGCGGTGCTGCAGCGACAATCATAATCGGCATCATAATTGTCGGACAGGTAAGACTTACCGAGCTTAATCAGGAAGTTATTACGGCTAAAGAAACTCTTGCAAATGCACAGAGCGTTTATACACAGACACAAATGAAGCTTGAATCAAAGCTTTCAACATCGGATATTGAAAAGTATGCCGAGGATACACTCGGTATGACCAAGGCTACGAACACACAGAAAGAATTTGTTACCCTTGCAGGCGGAGATAAAGCAGAGGTTTCTGCAAGTCAGGAAAGCGACAATCTCTTTACACAGTTCTGGAGTTCGGTACAGAATCTTTGGTCATAACATTTAGATTAATTTAATAAATATGTTATGAAAGAATGGAGAGTTAAGACTGCGTCTTGACTCTTTTTTCGGTATATATGCGGATTGACACGGAGCGTAACGGACACTATTTTGCGGTGAAAGGAGCTTTACATTGCAATCACCAGGATCAAAAAACAAATCAAAAAAGCGTGCCGAAAAGGGCCCTGCACAAAGACTGAGACAGCGTACCGCAATATTGATTTTACTCATACTTGTGCTTGGCTTCGGTGCGGCTGTTTTAAGACTTACATACCTCACCACCGTTCAGAGCAGTGAACTTCAGGAGTCGGCTGTTGACCTTCAGCTTGCCGACACAACTGTTTCCGCAAAACGAGGAACAATTTATGACGCAAACGGCAATGTTCTTGCCGAAAGCGCATCGGTTTGGCAGGTGGTAATGTCGCCTGTCAACTTTAAGAATGACAAACAGCGTCAGGCTGCTGCAAAAGGTCTTTCGGAAATTTTTGACCTTGAATACAACGATGTGCTTGACGATACAAAACAGCAGAGCCATTACGTTGTTGTCAAAAGAAGAATCGAGTCGGATGAGCGTGAAAAGGTTCTTGAGCTTATTGACACTCTGAAAAAGGATTACAGCTGTTCGGGTGTTATTCAGCTGCTTGACGATTACAAGAGATATTACCCGAAAAACAGCCTTGCATCTTCCGTAATCGGTTTTACGGGCAGTGACGATCAGGGACTTGAGGGTATCGAGTACGAATATGACAGCTATTTGTCGGGTACTCCCGGTCGAATTATCACGGCACAGAATGCAAGAGGTACGGATATGCCGTTCCGATACGAACAGAATGTTGAATCTGAGGACGGCAACAATGTGTATCTCACAATTGATGAAACAATTCAGTCAATTTGTGAAAAATATATGCAAAAGGGCGTTGAGGACAACAATGTTCTTAACAAGGGCGTCTGCATTGCAATGGATGTAAACACAGGCGCAATCCTTGCAATGGTAACAACAGACGGCTACGATCTTAACAATCCTTATGAGCTTTCTGCAAAGGATAAGAAGAAAATCAAATCAACTTCAAAAAAGAAACAGGCGGAGGCGGAAAGTGCGGCTCTCAGCAATATGTGGAGAAACAAGGCTGTTGCCGACACATATATGCCCGGTTCTGTATTTAAGATGTGCGTTGCGTCAGCGGCTCTTGAAGAAAACCTTGTAAATGAAAAAACATCATTTACCTGTACGGGTTCAATTTCGGTTGAGGGCGAAACAATTCATTGTTCAAATATATCAGGTCACGGAACACAGAACTTTGTTGAGGCAATTTCAAACTCATGTAACCCTGCATTTATTCAGATCGGTCAGATGCTCGGTGCAGGCAAGTTCCGTCAATATTATCAGGGATTCGGTTTCAGCGATAAAACAGGAATCGACCTCCCGGGTGAGGCAGAGGACAGCTTCTGGAAAGAAGGCAAAATGGGCGGTGTTGACCTTGCGGTTGCATCATTCGGTCAGAACTTCACAATCACTCCTATTCAAATGATTACAGCCTGTGCGGCTGTTTCAAACGGCGGTTATGTTGTTCAGCCTCATGTGGTTTCAAAAATCACAGACTCAAAGGGCAATGTAATTAAGACTGTTGATAAAAAAATCAAAAGACAGGTTATTTCAGACGATACATCCAAGAAGATGAATGAATACCTTGAATATAACACAGAAAGACAGGGTGCTGCCGCAGGTTATATTTCAGGCTACAAGGTAGCCGGTAAAACAGGTACAACTGAAAAAAGGGGTGTAACAAAGGTTGAAAGCTCATTTTCTGAGGACTATATATCATCATTCTGCGGTTATGCTCCGGCAGACGATCCGCAGATTGCAATGCTTGTATTCTTTGATACTCCCGACGGTGACGCCTACTACGGTTCACAGGTTTCATCACCTGTATTTATAAATATTATGAGCGAGGTTCTTCCTTATCTTGATGTTAAGACATCATACACAGACGAGGAACTCGGTTATGTTGACGCATCTGCGGGCGACTACACAGGAGTCAGCGTTGACGAGGCTAAAACAGCTGTTGAGGCTGACGGCTTTACGGCAACCGTAAAGGGTAACGGTTCAACTGTAATTTCACAGATTCCGACCGTATCGTCAGGACTTCAGAAGGGCGGCAGTATTGTCCTCTACACAGACAGCGACAGCCAGTCGGAAACAGTAAGTGTTCCGAGTCTTATCGGTCTTTCTCCCGATGAGGTGAACGATGTTGCAAGTGCCTACGGATTGAATGTCAGCTTCTCGGGTGCAACAACATCCTCGGGAACAAGCTCATCACAGAACGTTGAGGCGGGAACTTCGGTCAGCCCCGGTACGGTAATAACGGTATCTTTTGCGGATTCCTCTTCAACACTCAACGAATAACAAAAATATTTATTAGTCTGAAAGGAAAGATAACTATGATTTACGGAATATGGACATTTTGTGCGGCTTTGCTTGCTTTTATAATCTCAGCCGTTACAGGCAAGTTTTTGATTCCATACCTTCGCAAGCTCCACTTTGGTCAAACAATTCTTGAGGAAGGTCCTAAGTGGCACAAGGGTAAGCAGGGAACTCCCACAATGGGCGGTATAATGTTCATCGTTGCAATTGTGGTTGTCACAATGATCAGCACAGTTATATATGCCTTTACAGGTGCTGATTTGGTAAATTCATTCTTTGCAGACATTCCAAGAGAATGCATGTTCATTTTCTGCGGACTCGGTCTTGCGGTTGCAAACGGTTTTATCGGTTTTATTGATGATTACATCAAGGTTGTAAAAAAGCGTAACCTCGGTCTTACAGCGTCACAAAAGCTGATTCTCCAGTTCCTTGTTGCCGCCGCTTTTCTTGCAGTTCTGGCAATTGCAGGCTACGGTACAACAACAACCATTCCTTTTGTCGGCAAGGTTGACCTCGGATTTTTCTATTATATTATTGCCGCCGTTGCAATCGTGGGTATCGTAAACTCGGTAAACCTTACAGACGGTATTGACGGTCTTGACGGTTCGGTAACATTCTTTGCGTGTGTTGCATTTATGCTTATCGCCTGCGTAAAGAGCTATCTCGGCATAACAGCATGAGCGCCGCATCTGCGGGTGCCTGTCTCGGATTCCTCGTTTGGAACTTTCACCCTGCAAAGGTGTTTATGGGCGACACGGGTTCACTTTTCCTCGGCGGTCTTGTATGTGCTCTTGCTTTTGCAATTGATATGCCTATTCTTCTTATTCCGATCGGAATTATCTATATTGCTGAGGAGCTTTCCGTTATTCTTCAGGTCAGCTACTTCAAAATCACACACGGCAAGCGTCTTTTCAAGATGAGCCTATCCATCACCACTTTGAAATGTGCGGTTGGAGCGAGGTCAAGATTGTCGGTGTGTTCAGTGCAGTAACCGCAGTTTTCGGTGCAATCGCTTTTGCACTTGCATATTTTGGTGCATAAATAAACGCAGAAATACTTGTTTAAAATAAATTTTAAGGGAGGAACGGTCTTTGGCTCCACAAAAAAGAATGATGCTTAAAGCTGATGTAAACAGAATATATGATGAAGAGGTTTACTCGGAGCAGAAGATCAGGGAAGAAAAGTTTTTTGTCCGTCCTACTCGTCAGAGAAAGATGAAAAAAGGAAAGCTGTTTTCCGTTGGCATGGGACTTGACCTTCCGTTTTGCATAATCATTCTTGTACTTCTCATTATCGGTATGATTATGATGTTTTCTGCAAGCTATGCCTATGCTTATTACAATCAGGGCGACAGCTATTATTACCTTGTAAGACAGCTCATTTTTGCCGTTATCGGCGTAGGCATAATGTTTGTTCTTTCGTTCTTCAACTATAACAAGCTCCACAAGGTTGCACCGGTTGTTCTTGCAATTTCATATTTGTGCCTGCTTGTGGTTCTTGTACTGCCGGGTTCCGAAGGCGTAAAAAGATGGATTCCTCTCGGCATTTTTAACATTCAGCCTTCTGAAATTGCAAAGTTTGCAATCATCCTTTTCTTTTCACATTGGTGCAGTAAATACTATAACAAAATGCAGTTTGCCCGTTACAGCGTTCTGCCGGGTGTAATTGTTTTCGGTTCAACGGCACTTCTGCTTTTTCTCGAACCGCACTATTCGGGTATCGTAATCATCGGCATTCTTTCGGTTGTAATGCTTTACATCGGCGGAATGCAGACAAAGTATCTCGGAATCGGTCTTGGACTTATTGTCGGAGTAGTGCTTATACTTGCCGTCACAAACAGCCTGTCCTATGCTATGAGTCGTCTTGACGGTTGGGGTCAGGCACTTGAATATACAACAGATGATATGTGGTGGACCACATATCAAACCCGAAATTCACTCTATGCAATCGGTTCGGGCGGACTTTGGGGACTTGGTCTCGGTCAGTCAAGAATGAAGTACCTCTATATTCCCGAGCCGCAGAACGACTTTATCTTTGCCGTTGTTGTTGAGGAGCTCGGTCTTGTGGGCGCACTTATGATTCTCCTTATTTTTGCACTTCTTGTGTGGAGAGGCATCACACTTTCACTTCGTGCAAAGGATAAGTTTGGCAAACTTCTCGGTATCGGTCTTACCTCACAGATCGGCATTCAGGTTGTGCTGAATATTCTCGTTATCACAGACTGGCTGCCTAACACGGTATCAGCCTCCCGTTTTTCAGCTACGGAGGCAGTTCGCTTATTATGCTGCTTGCCCAGATGGGACTTGTGCTTTCAATTTCCAGAACGGCAAATATCGAAAGACAATAATTTAAAAATAGTTTTCTCCTGCATGAGTTTTGCAGAATTTTCAAAAGAAAGGTAAGAAAATTATGAAAGTATTGCTTGCAGGCGGCGGCACGGCAGGACACATAAATCCTGCACTTGCAATAGCCGGATATATAAAGAATAAAAGAAATGATGCCGAATTTTTGTTTATCGGCAACCGTGGCGGAATGGAGCAAAGACTTGTTCCGCAGGCCGGTTTTGAAATTAAGTCAATCACAATCAGCGGATTTAAGAGGAGCTTTTCTCCTAAGAGTATGCTTGAAAATGTTAAGACAGTTTCAAGAACCTTCACTTCTTCAAGAGAGGCAAAGAAAATAATTGCCGAGTTTAAGCCTGATATCTGTATCGGAACAGGCGGATATGTTTCGGGCCCCGTTATCAGAACAGCCGCAAAAATGGGTATTCCGTGCATTATTCACGAGCAGAATGCATATCCGGGCATTACAAATAAAATGCTTGCAAAGAGCGTCAAAAAGGTAATGCTTGCCGTTCCGGACGCAAAAAAGTATTTTGACAAAAATGTTGATTTTGTCATTACCGGAAACCCTGTAAGACAGGAAATCCTAACGGCAAAAAAAGAAGAGTCAAGAAAAGAACTCGGGCTTGACAACCGTCCCGTAGTGCTTTCGTTCGGCGGAAGCCTCGGAGCAAGAAAAATAAATGAAGCTGTTGCAGACCTTGTTGCAAGAAGCGGTATTGACGGCAGATATCAGCACATTCACGCATACGGCAGTTACGGCGACTGGTTTCCGCAGCTCGTTGAGGAAAAGGGTACTGATATTGCCGATTGTTCAAATCTTGATATAAGACCGTATATTGATAATATGCCGACTTGTATGGCGGCGGCAGACCTTGTAATCTGCCGTGCAGGCGCAATTACCCTCAGCGAAATTCAGGCTATGGGCAAACCGGCAATCCTTATCCCGTCACCTAATGTTGCCGAAAATCACCAGTACCACAATGCAATGGCACTTGTGAATGCAGGTGCGGCTGACATTATTGAGGAAAAAGACCTCACGGGTGCGGCTCTTATGCGTAAAACTGACAAAATGCTTCTCAATCCCGAAAAGCTTGAGAAGTACAGCGAAAATTCACGCAAAATGGCAATTACCGACGCCAACGAAAGAATTTATTCGGTAGTCAAAAAAGTTCTCGGACTTGTGTAACGGTAACATTTATAACGCTTTCTCATAGAATAGAAGGGTATTCTTTTTGAGAGGGTGTTATTGTGTCAAAACTGCTTGTTACAGGACGCAAAAAGCTTGACGGAGAGGTTGAAGTTCAGGGGGCAAAAAACAGCGCTTTGCCGATTATTGCCGCTCGATTCTTACAAAAGGTGAAAATGTAATCCACAATTGTCCTTCGCTTTCCGATGTTGACGCATCTGTCAACATTCTTAGGTATCTCGGCTGTGCCGCCACACGCTGTGATAAAACACTTCTCGTAAAATGTGACGATATCAACCGCTTTGATGTTCCCGTTGAATTGATGCGTAAAACAAGGAGTTCAATTGTTTTTCTCGGTGCAATCCTTGCACGAACGGGAAGGGCGAGAATTTCATTTCTCGGCGGATGTGAAATCGGTTCAAGACCGATTGATTTGCATCTCAATTCACTTCGGGAGATGGGGGCGGATATTCGTGAAAAGCACGGCTATCTTGAATGTTGCGTTCCAAACGGACTTTGCGGAACAAAGATAACGCTTTCGTTCCCGAGTGTGGGTGCAACGGAAGATATTATGATTGCCGCCTGTCTTGCAAAAGGCACGACAACAATCATCAATGCCGCCCGTGAACCTGAAATCTGCGACCTTGCGGATTATCTCAATTCCTGCGGTGCCGATATTTCCGGAGCAGGCGAGGGTGTTGTCGTCATTGAGGGTGTAAGCTCTCTCTGCGGCTCTGTCCACACAATCATTCCGGACAGAATCGTTGCCGCAACGCTGATGAGCTGTGCCGCCGTAACGGGTTCAAAAATTATACTTAACGGAATAATTTCGTCCCACCTTGCGGCACTTATTCCAATCTTCAAAAACGCAGGGTGCAAGATAAGAATTTCGGACGGAAATCTTGAGATAAACGCTCCCGAAAGACTTAAATCAATGAAAACAATCAGAACAATGCCGTTTCCGGGCTTTCCCACGGACGCACAGGCACCCTTGCTTGCAACAGCGTGTGTTGCAGACGGAACAACGGTTTTTGTTGAAAATATATTTGAAAACAGATACAGACACATCCCCGAGCTTGTCAGAATGGGTGCAGCCGTTAAGACAGAGGCAAGGTTGCCGTTGCAGAGGGTGTGGAAATTCTTTACGGTGCGTCGGTTGAAGCTCCCGATTTGCGTGGAGGTGCGGCACTTGTTGTTGCAGGCCTTTGTGCAGAGGGCAAAACCGAAATCGGCGGCGTGGAGTATATTGAAAGAGGCTACGAGTGTATTGAGTCTACTCTTACATCAATCGGGGCAGATATCAAGAAAATTTAGGGTAATCAGATTTTTAACTGTCGCAGGGCGGATTTCCGCCCTCGGCAGATAACATAAACGAAGGGAGGATTTGCTTTGAGCGACGGTAAAGGCAGAAGACCGCTTACATCAAAAGAGCGAAAGAGTCTTGAAAAACAGCGTAAAAATGCCGCAAAGCAGGCAGAAAAGTATCATAAGGAAAAAGCAAAGCAGGATAAGAGAGCTAAAAAATCCCCCAATCCGAAAAAGGAACAGCAGAAAAAAGCTCCAAAAAGTAAAATTGAGGAGGCTTTTCTCAAGCAAAAAGAAGAGCAGGAATCACAAAGACAAGCAGAAAATATGAGCCGTGAAGAAAAATTCAGAAGAAAAGGCAAGGCTAAAATCAAGAACCTTAAACCGAAGGATTATGAAGACGGCTATTATGTTGACGAATTCGGAGAAAAGCAAAAACAGGAAAAGCGTGCAAAGGAAATCCGTGCTCAGGAGCGTGAAGTAATTCGCAGAAGAAAAAAATCTCTGACAAGCACTCAGATTAAGCACAGGAGAATCGCACTGTACAGTTCAATTTTTGCGGCAGTGCTTATAATCGGTGTTATACTAAGCCTTACAGTCCTTTTTAAAACCGAAAAAATTGAGGTTGTGGGGGACAAGTACTATGACGAAAAACAGATAATTGCATTCAGCGGTGTTGAATATCAGGAAAACATTTTTATGGGTGCAATGTACAATACATCGGATAAGATTGTCAAGAATCTTTCGTATATCGAAAGCGCAAGCGTAAGCTTTAACATTCCGGACACAATAACAATTACCGTTGTTGACGCAACACCGTCATATGTTATTCCAAACGGTAACGGCTATCTGCTTGTAAGCTCAAAGGGCAGAATCCTTGAGGAAATTTCCGAAAATAAGGACAAGCTTCCCGAACTCACCTGCGGCGACATCAAGACCACAGAGGTTGGACAGTATGTGTCTTTCAGCGACGCAAATGTTCCCGATATTCTCGAAGATGTTTCGCAGAGCCTTATCAACAACAAGGTTAAGAATATCACAGGCTTTGATGTTACCGACACGGCAAATATAAAGCTTGTTTATGACGGACGAATTGACATTAACATCGGACTTCCCGATGATATCGACTATAAAATCAGAACTGCAATGACAATCATCAACGAAAAGCTTGACCCGAACAACACGGGACTTGTTGCAGGAACGCTTGATGTTTCGGCTTGCAGTACATCAAAAATTTCTCACTACAAACCTGCCGCAACCCAGCCCACAGCCGCAACACAGCAACCACACAGGCAACAACGCAGGCGCTGATTCTTCAGCCGATACGGGTGACGGCTACACAGGAAACTACACATGGGATGACGGAACATATTCGGGCGGTGACACGGGTTATTACAACAATAACAGCTATAATAACTATGATAACGGTACCTATGACAACGGCAATGCGGACGGCGCCTATACGGGCGAGTAATTTTTCAGCAGAATTTTCCGTATAATTTTGCAGAAAAACGGCTGAAAAGCATTGCTATTTTGAAAAAAGTATGATAGTATAAGATAGTATAATTGTGTACTATGAAGAATAATGATTTCTGACTGAAAGTTGACAATATATAAGGAGGACGAAAAAATGGCTTTTGAACTGGAATTGGAAAACGAGTATATGCCTAAAATTAAAGTGATCGGTGTCGGCGGAGGCGGCGGAAACGCTGTTAATCGCATGGTTGCGACCGAGGTTAAGAATGTTGAATTTATCGCAATAAATACAGATGAACATGTTTTAAGACTTTCAAAGGCTTCGCAGAAGATTCAGATCGGCGAAAAGCTTACAAGAGGTAAGGGCGCAGGCTCTATGCCACAGATCGGACAGGAGGCAGCGAGGAGAGCAGAGATGAAATCGCAGCACTGCTCAAGGATACGGATATGGTATTTGTTACTGCCGGTATGGGCGGCGGTACAGGTACAGGCGCTGCTCCCGTAGTTGCAAAAATCGCAAAGGATATGGGCATTCTTACAGTCGGCGTTGTTACAAAGCCGTTTGCCTTTGAAGGCAAGAGAAGAATGACTCAGGCTGAGCAGGGCATTGCAGAGCTTTCTGCCTGTGTTGACTCGCTTATCATTGTTCCTAACGAAAGACTCAAGTATGTTTCAGATACAAGCATCACTCTCCAAAACGCATTTGCTATTGCCGATGATGTTCTCAGACAGGGTGTACAGAGTATTTCTGACCTTATCCTTCTTCCGGGTCTTGTAAACCTCGACTTTGCCGATGTTACTTCCGTAATGAAGGACGCAGGCTACGCTCATATGGGTATGGGCAGTGCAACAGGCAAGGACAAGGCTACTGTTGCCGCAGATATGGCTATTTCAAGTCCGCTTCTTGAAACCTCAATTGACGGTGCAAAGGGTCTTATTATCAACATCACAGCATCTGCCGATGTCAGTCTTGATGATATCGATGCCGCATCAACAATGATTAAGGACAAGGTTTCAGATGATGCAAACATCATTTGGGGTGCTGTTATTGACGACAAAATGGAAGATGCTATCAGCGTAACGGTTATTGCAACCGGCTTTAACGCAGACGGTCAGATTGCTAAGAAGAATCTTACGGATGCAGTTTCATCAGCATCAGCTCCTGTTGCGGCTAAGGAAGAACCAAAGTCAACAACAAAGGACAAGACTGATGATGACGACGATACCTTCTATGATATTATGTCAATTTTCAACAAGTAATACATTTTGATGTAATGAGGCACTCCTTTTCGGGAGTGCCTTTTCGTTTGACAACGGCAATTCCGTTATGGTATAATTTGAACGGAATAAAGGGGAATTGTGAGCTTTTGTGCTTTTGCAATTTCTCTTTTTTTGAGCGAAATCCAAAAGCAAAGAAGGCGGAAAAATGAAAAAACTACTTGCACTTTTGATTGCCTTGATGACTGTTTTTTTGTGTAGCTGTTCATCAGGCGGTGAAACAATCCGATTCGGTGCGGCAGGTACCGGCGGAATTTATAACGAAGCGGCAAATTCGATAAAGTCGATTGCCGATGCTGACGGCACCCTGAAAATTGAAACAAAGACAACAGCCGGTTCTGCGGCAAATGTTCGCTTGCTTTCACAGAATTATCTTGATGCCGCAATTGTTCAGTCCGACATTGCACACGACGCATTTAACGGCGAAAATAATTTTGAAAAATCCGGCAGTCTTGATGGCTACAGCGCTGTTGCAGGTATGTTTACAGAGGCTTGTCATATCGTTGTAAGAAAAGATTCTGATATTAACAGTGTTGATGATTTGCTCGGCAAAACCGTGAGCATAGGTGAAGAAGAATCGGGTTCGGAGCTTAACGCAAAGCAGATTCTTTCGGCATACGGGCTTAACTCAAAAATGGTTAAGGAAAAAAATCTTAATTATGCCGATGCCGCAAAACAGTTAGAGAACGGCGAAATTGATGCGGCATTCTTTACACTCGGACTTAATGCAACAGTTGTTGAGGAACTTTCAAAGCAATGTGACATCAAGCTTATAGGAATTGATGATGCAGCTGTTAAAAAGCTTAAAAACACCTACAGCTATGTTGACTGCAAAATTCCGAAAAACACTTACAACGGGCAGAGTGATGAAGTCGGCACAGTTGCGGTAAAGGCTGTTCTGATTGTGAACGACAGACTTTCAGTCGAACAGGTGAAGAAGCTTACACAGCTTGTCTTTGACAATGCGCAGGAACTTCAGCTGACTGTTTCGGCGGATGTTGACATAACGCTTGAAAAAGCCGTTGAAGGTGTTAAAATTCCTTTTCACAAGGGTGCGGCAGAATATTATTCCGAAAGAGGAATAACAGTAAAAACAGCAGGATAACTGCGAAAGGATTGGTGCTGATTGAATATAACTCTTGATATGTATCAGACAATCGCAGTTGCTGTGATTGTTCTGATGGCCGGTGCATTTCTGAAAAAGCGTATATCGTTTTTGCAGAAATTTTGTATACCCGCACCTGTAATCGGCGGTTTGCTTTTTGCAATTCTTACGCTGGTTCTCTATATGACAGGTGTTGCGGTAATTGATTTTGATGATACTCTAAAGGAAGTCTGCATGGTGTTTTTCTTTACCTCAGTCGGATTTCAGGCGAATCTCAAGGTGCTGAAAAGCGGAGGCAAATCCCTTATCGTATTTTTGTTTTTTGTAATTATGCTCATTGTAATGCAGAATTTCTCTGCAATCGGACTTGCAAATTTGATCGGACTTGACTCGCTCACGGGTATGACGACGGGTTCAATTCCTATGGTAGGCGGTCACGGTACGGCGGGCGCTTTCGGTCCTGTACTTGAGGATTTCGGCGTTCAGGGTGCGACAACTGTTTGTACTGCCGCTGCAACATTCGGTCTTATCGCAGGCTCACTCATGGGCGGACCTGTCGGAAACAGACTTATTAAAAAGCACAACCTTATTGCTACAATCAAAACAGAGGATGACAGCCTTCTTGTTGAAGAAGAAGAAAAGCACGAACGACATTTTTCAATGTATGCTCCGGCAGTATTTCAGCTGATTATAGCGGTCGGACTCGGTACGGTTGTTTCAGATTTGCTTTCACTTACGGGCATGACATTCCCGATTTATATCGGTGCAATGATTGTTGCCGCAATTATGAGAAACATCGGTGAATACACGGGTAAAATCACCATTCATATGGGCGAGATTAACGACCTCGGCGGTATATGTCTCTCACTTTTCCTCGGTATTGCTATGATTACACTCAAGCTTTGGCAGCTTGCCGACCTTGCGCTTCCGCTTATTATACTTCTTGCAGGTCAGGTCGTTCTTATGTTCATTTTCACATATTTTGTTGTGTTCAACATTATGGGCAGAGATTACGATGCAGCTGTTCTTGCGGCAGGTACTTGCGGTTTTGGTATGGGCGCAACGCCAAATGCAATGGCAAATATGCAGGCAATCTGCGAAAAATACGCACCGTCCGTAAAGGCTTATCTTATTGTTCCGATTGTCGGCAGTTTGTTTGCCGACTTCCTGAACAGTCTGACGATAACATTCTTTATAAATTGCATTTAGAATCGGAGGCAGGTATTATGAAGAACAAGAAATTTACATTTGATTCCGAAAACCTTGCTTTTCCCGAGATTCACACGGGCAAAGTAAAGCAGAATGATGTTGCCGAGGATAACACAGACAGCACGGTTGTTTATGATACTGTCGCTGTTCCCGAGGTTCATCTCAAAAAGCATAAGCATAAAAAACAGAAGAAAGACAATAAATAAAACAACAGCCGTACATTTCAAAAGTGTACGGCTGAAATTTTTGTGTTTAATTTTGAAATAAAACCTTACCTTCCGTAATGGGTGTGTATGCGGTAAGTTCGGCCATGTCAAGGTCGATTTTGTGCATATCAACCGCACAAATTTGGTGATTGTTGTAGGTGGTGTAGTAGTAGATTCCCTTGTCGGCATTGCAACAGGAGGTGTAAAGTGTGATTTCATATTTTCCGTCTGAAACCTCACAACAACCTTTCTGCTGGTCAACAGAACCGAGAATGTGGAAAAACTGGCTCACGCTTTCGCTCTCGCTGTCACCCGAAACGGAGTTCAGCTTTGTGAACGCAACCTTTGCAAAACGGGATGCGGATGAAAGGTCGCCCGGCAGTCCGATTGCACCCATTCCACGGCTGTATGTGGTAAGCTCGGCACTTTTGCCGAAGTTGTTTTCGGGTTGCTTTGGTGAGAGTGACATATAGTTGTTGAGCATGAACATCTGAATGTCAAACGGAGGATTGTTTGTCAGCACACCGACAGGGTTGTCATAGACTTTAAGTCCGTCATTTGTCGATTCAACTGTAAGCGATTCGTTTCTGTCGGAAATAATCCAATGCAATTGAGCACAGGGGAGCTTGTCGCTGAACTGCGTATTTGTTATGTTAAGGTTTTCAAGCTTTTTTCTTGCCTGCAAAACGCTGTCGCAATGTGAAAGTATATACGGAATGAACTCAAATTGTGCAATATTTTCCTTGCCGTTTTTCGGTTCAAAATATACGGCATTGCCCACAAAATTTAGCCCTGCCATACACAAGCCCTTTTCATTCATTGCATCGTAATAGAGCGGATAACCGTCTGCAATGTGCGCCATGCCAATCATCGCAAAGTGGCTGTTGCATTCGCTTGTATGGCGGAACTTAAACGGAAAATTTCGTGGAGTAATTGTAATTTCGTCACCGTATGAAAATTCATAATCAAGCGTTCTGCCAAAGTAAAAGTCTTTTGTTTTATATGTTGCCGCTGTACACATATCATCAGCCTCCGATTCTTTTAATAATAAATATTCTTCCGCTTAGTATAGAATATCATACTGCTTAAACAAAATGATTGCAAGGTGATTTTTGGAAAATTACAAAAATTGTTGAAATCACTTGAAAAATTAACTTGCTCGGTATATACTATATATGTCAATATGAATGGGAATGAGGTTCTCCCACGGCTTTTGCCGAAACCGCTTTTGCTGATGACTTCTGTTTTTTGAACAGGGGCATTGGCTTTTTTTATGTGATGTTCTTTGTGCGGAAATTTTGAGGAGGAAATTTATGAAGAACAAATTTGTTGATTTTAAGGTGCTTGCAACATCTCTGTGCTGTTCCGTTGTGATGGGACTCATATCGTTTGCATTTCTGAAATGTCTTGATTATGCGGCAGATTTCAGGAGCTTCTTTCCGCTGTGCTATATCTTTTTGCCCGTAGCAGGTATTGTGACCGCTTTTGTATATAAGCGTATCGGCGGAAAGTCGTCAATGGGCAACAACATTATTATTGAGAGTGCAAATGACGGTGAAAAAGTGCCAAAGCGACTTGCATCGCTGACATTTATATTTACCTGCATAACCCATCTTTTCGGCGGTTCTGTCGGCAGAGAGGGAACTGCCGTTCAAATTGGCGGTTCGCTGACAAGTAATGTTGCCGATTATCTCGGCTTTAAAAATAATGACCGAAGTACAATCGTTCTCAGCGGAATCAGCTCTGCATTCGGTTCGGTTTTCGGCACACCGTTTGCAGGTGCATTTTTCGGAATGGAAGTCTGCTGTGTCGGAAGATTGTCGGCAGGTGCGGTAATTCCGTGCTTTGCGTGTTCATATCTTGCAAATTTTGTTACACAGCTTCTCGGCTTTAAACATGAAAGATATGCAATCTCGTCAATCCCCGATTTTGACGCAAGATTTCTTTTTGTGTTTTTAATTGCGGCAGTTTGCTCGGTTTAATCGGCAAGCTGTTTGCACTCGGAATAAAGTATGTAAAACTTGCGTACTCAAAAATTTTCAAGAACTACCTTCTTGCCGCAGCAGTAGGTGCGGCAATCGTCAGCCTTTTAATTTTCGCTTTGGGGCTTAACGATTTTGAGGGCTTAAGCACATGGATGCAGAACACCGCCTTTAAGGGCGATGCAAAATGGTACGATATGCCGGCAAAATATCTTTTAACCGTACTCACCCTCGGTGCAGGATTTCAGGGAGGAGAGGTTACTCCTATGTTTGATATGGGTGCGTCATTCGGCAGTTGGTTCGGATGCGTCTGCGGATTTGATCCCACATTTTTTGCGGCAATCGGATTTGTATGTGTTTTTGCCGCAGCAATCAACACACCTATTACAGCAATTGTTCTCGGTATCGAAGTTTTCGGTGCGTCTGCCGCCCCGTATTTTGTGCTTGCAGTCCTCATCAGTTTTATCGCATCCGGCAATACAACAATTTATCCGTCGCAAAAATTCCCGGTTGATAAAAGCCTTTTTCATTTTCAAAAGAAGTGACGCAATAGGCTTGAACAAAGTGTAAGTCGGTGTATTTAGGCATTGACTTTACCAAAATTATTATTTATACTTTTCCCATAATCAATAGTTAGTTGTGGGGGGAGATTATATGAAAAAATTCAGAGCGGTTTGTTTGGCTTTTGTGATGATGTTATCCGTTGCGGTAATGCTTTGCGGTTGCGGTGATACGAAAATTACAGACAAGGTTAATTTTTTCGATGTTGATGAAATAACCGTCGTAATGTCGGATGAGTCAACCGCCGTGCTTGGCGAGGTTGATTTCAAGACGGTCAAGAATATTCTGCAATCAGCCGAAACAGGCGGTACAAGCGGTGAGTTTGACGGCGGAATCCTTATTGAAACACGCAAAGACGGAATTGTTACCCACAATATCCGTGTCGGCGGTGCTGACAAAATCTGTGTTGACAAGGACAATTCAACCGTGTATAAAATTTCCGATGATGATTACAAGACCTTGGAAAAGGTTATGGACAATTACAAGCTGTAACGCTTGAACAGAATCACGATAAATAAAAATATAAGCGAGATGAATTTAATCGAAAAATTCATCTCGCTTTTTGCTTGAAGATTAAATTGTTTGCTGAATAAAATCAGAAATCATCGTCGAAATCCGTGTCAAATTCATCATCCAAATCAGACGAAAACAAGTCGTCATTATCTTCGTCATCATTCATAATATCTTCAATCACGGTGAACTCAAGACCTTTTTCAAGCGGATCAAGCATTCCGTCATGGTTTAAATCAAACAATCGTTCAAAATCGAAAATGCCCATAAAATTTCCACCTTAACATATGGGATATCCTATATGTTAATCATATCAAATGAACTGTACGATAAAACGGACTTTTCTTTGATGTCAGACAAATTTATTGAGTTTTGCGTTGTATTTGTAGTCAATTGCAGAAAGCTTGCTTTCAATTTCTTCTTTACTGCAACCGAGATCGTCACACATTTTATCAAGGCTGGGATAGAAATCACGCAGCTTTGTGTTAACAAAGCTTAAAAGAATCATCGGATCGTTCGGAATTGTATTTTCAGCCATAATAATCGCCCTTTCAAAATTATTTACTGTATTTACTAATCTTACAATTAGTAGTATAATATACAGGTACAAATTTGTAAACGGTATTTTGTGTGATGCCGTGTGTAATAGATAAATTTTTTTTCAAAGGAACTTGGAAATGGATAAGAAATTTGATGTTGTGATCGTTGGCACAGGTGCGGCCGGACTTATGCGGCACTTAATTTTCCCGAAAGCGTGAATATTCTTCTTGTTTCAAAGCGTGAACTTCAGCTTTCAAACAGCTCTCTTGCGCAGGGCGGTGTTGCGTGTGTGCTTGATACGGTTCACGATAGCTACAAGCTGCATATTACGGATACATTGATTGCGGGAAAGTATAAAAATACTCTTTCTGCTGTTGAAAAGCTTGTTACCGAAGGTCCTTCGGATGTTCTTAAAATAAAAGACCTCGGTGTTGATTTTGACCTTAACGAGGACGGCACAATGTGCAAAACTCTTGAGGCAGGTCACAGCAGAAACAGAATTGTTCATCATAAGGACTCAACAGGCAAGGCAATTGTTGACGGACTTATCGCAAAGGTTACTCAGCTAAAAAATGTTACCGTGTGTGACAACGCTCTTGTTTATTCAATTGACAAGGTGCTGAACGGTTTTTATATAAGCATTTTGAGAAACGGTGAAAAGCTTCACTACGGCTGTAACTACTGTCTGCTTGCAACAGGCGGTATCGGCAGAGTTTATAAGTATACAACCAACTCCGCAATCGCAACGGGTGACGGCATTGCGTTTGCATATATGCTTGGTGCAAGAATTAAAAATCTTTCGAGAATACAGTTTCACCCGACAGCATTTGCGGCTGATCATGGCAGAGAGCGTTTTCTTATAAGTGAGGCTGTTCGTGGTGAGGGTGCGGTTCTGCTCAACTGCAATGGCGAGAGATTTGCCTCAAATTATGACAGCAGAGGAGAGCTTGCTCCGAGAGATGTTGTTTCAAATGCGGTTATGCTTGAATCAATTAAGACAAACAGCGAGAATTTCTATCTTGACATAACCCACAAGCCAGCTGATTTTGTAAGAAATCGTTTTCCGATGATTTATGAAAGATGCCTTGAAGAGGGCGTTGACATTACAAAGGACAGAATCCCTGTATTTCCGTGCCAGCATTACCTTATGGGCGGTATTGATGTTGACCTTCATTCACGCACAACCGTTGAGGCTTGTATGCCGCAGGAGAGTGCTCGCACACAGGTGTTCACGGTGCAAACCGTCTTGCAAGTAACTCGCTCCTTGAGGCGCTTGTTTATTCAAGAACAGCCGCTCTTGATATTACGGATAAAATCAACAAATTCGGCAGAAGAACTCTTGGTGAAGAACCTATTTACCGCCCTGTTGAGGGCAAGACCATGCCGCATGGCTGTCGTTCAAAAATCAGAGAGATTTTGCAGGACGCATATTTTGTTCTTCCAAAGCCTGAAAAATATGAAGAAAGCAGTAAGCAGATTCACGAGATTATGAGTGAACTGTTTGCAGAAAAGTACGAAATCAATTCCGACCTTGTTGAGGCAAGAAGTGCGGCAATTGTTGCAAGTATCATTTTTGATGAAATTATGGAGGGTACAGACTGATGACACTTAACAGCATTTATGTTGACAATCTTATCAAAACCGCATTGCTTGAGGATATCAACTATCTTGACACAACAACCGATTACCTTATTGATGAAAGTCAGGAAAACACGGCAATTTTCCTTGCAAAAAGTTCAGGTGTTCTTTGCGGTATCGAGGTTGCACTCCGTGTGTTTGAAATTCTTCAGCCAAACGGTTTTGAGGCAAAGGTTTATAAGCATGACGGCGACAAGCTTGTAAAGGGCGAAATCATCGCTGAAATTCACGGCAAGACAAGAACAATTTTAAAAGGCGAGAGAACTGCTCTTAACCTTATTCAGCATATGAGCGGCATTGCAACCGCAACAAACAAGGCTGTTGAAATTGTCAGCGGTACAAAGGCTTCTATTGCCGACACAAGAAAGACACTCCCGGGTATGCGTCCGCTCCAGAAGTATGCCGTTACGGTCGGAGGCGGAAGAAATCACCGTTACAATCTTTCCGATGCCGCAATGCTCAAGGATAACCACATTGACGCAGGCGGCGGAATTGCCAACGCTGTTTCAAAGCTTAAATCAAAACTCGGTCATATGACCAAGGTTGAGCTTGAAGTAAGAAACCTTGACGAACTCAATCAGGCTCTTGAGGCAGGCGTTGATGTTATTATGCTCGACAATATGAGCCCCGAGCTTATGAAACAGGCTGTTGACATCACGGCAGGCAAGGCACTTCTTGAGGCAAGCGGCGGCATTACCGACGAAACTCTTCGTGAAATTGCCGAAACCGGTGTCGATATCATATCAATGGGTGCGCTCACTCATTCGGTTAAGGCTTTTGATATTTCTCTTAAAATAAAATAAGCCTGAATTGAAAAAAATTTAAATCCAAAACCAAAAAAGCAGCGGTGATTATTCTTCATCGCTGTTTTGTGTTGTTTGGGTCGAAATTAAATTGTTGTGCTTGTAAAATGCAGGGAGCATTGCATAATGACGATGATTTTATAATCGGAAGTTGTGATAACAATTAGCAAGATTCTTGTATATTTCTGTCGGTATCGCAAGATTTCCTTTTCCGACTCCAAGCAAAATATCGGGTTTTGTTGCTCCGTGAAAGTCACTTCCGCCGCTTTTCAAAAGACCGTATTCGTCACAGATTTTCTCGGCAAGCTCTGTTTCGGCTTTGTTAAAAAGCGAATAGTACGCCTCCGTTGCGTTAAGACCGCAAGCCTTTGCTTTTGGCAGAAATTCTCTCAACTCATCTTCGTTCATATTGAGAAACGGGTGTGCCAGAACGGATATTGAACCGAAACCTTTCAGCTTTTCAATTATATACAGAGATGACGGTCTTTTCGGCGGAACATAGTAGCCGAACTTCGACATAAGCAAGGTGTGAAATGCCTCTTTGACAGAAGAAACATAACCCTTTTGCATGAGAGCGGCGGCGATGTTTGCACGGTTTACAAAGCCGTCAACCGTGCTGTTTTTGATTTTGTCATAGTCGAGAATATAGCCGTCTTTCGCAAGATTTTTAACGAGCAGTTTGTTGCTTTCCTCCTTTAATTTTTGCGACTCAGCCATAATTTCGGTTATGTCTGAATAGTTTTCTTTCTTGATAAACAGACCGACAATGTGCAGCTGCTTTGAATTGTATTCGGTTGAAAATTCAATCCCCGCAACGGTGGTTACGCCGTACTTTTTACCTGCCGAAACAAATTCGTCAAGGCCTGCAACCGTGTTGTGGTCGCAGAGTGCAACAGCGTCAAGCCCGATTTCTTTGGCTTTTAAAACGATTTCCGTGGGTGAAAATGTGCCGTCCGAAAATGTTGAATGTGTATGCAAATCGCAGAACATAAAATTCCTCCGATACAAAATGGAGTGGGATAATTTTACCCACTCCATTTTAGCATATACGGTTTGCAAATTCAACGCAGATGAATATTTCACACAAGCTTTTTCAGTTTCAGTGCAAGGTCGGCAATGTGATTAACTCCGTTTCTGAAAACATAGTCAAACTCGCCGGCATAGGTTTTGACTTTGCCGTTAAATCCCTGTTTAAAGCGATATACACCGTAGTTTTTATGTGTTTCGTCATACCAATAGGGAATACCGCAAAAATCGTATGTATGGCAACCGCTCTCAATTGCGTACTTAATCATCGTCCATTGCATAAGATAATTCGGCATATATTTTCTGTATTCGTTTGATGAACAGCCGTAAACATAGCTTGCAACATTTGCATAATTTACAAGCAATGCACCCGACAAAACTTTTCCGTCAAGTTTTGCGATACATAGCTTTGCGTTGCCGTGAAATGCCTGTAAAAAATTTCTGAAATATTCTTCCGAACGAATTTCAAAGCCGTCACGCCTGCCTGTTTCTTTCATAAGCTCCATAAAATCGTCAAGCTCATCTTCACCGCAGAATTTACACTCAACACCTTTCCTCATTGCAAGGCGGATGTTGTACCGCCATTTTGATTTAAAATTTGCAAAAACTTCATCACACGATTTATCTTTTATGTCAAGCACATAATTTTCTCTGCATTGGGTGTTGTCATATCCTTGCTTTTCACCGTGATAAACAAAGCCGAGGTCAACAAGATTTTTAATCGAGATAAAGTCGGTTTCGTCAATCAGCGGATCGGTTTTGAGTGTGTATGCGTGATATTTTTCTGCAATCAGTTTTATCTGCTCAAATATTTTTCTGACGGTTTTACTGTCGTGAGTGTCGCATACAAAGCCCCTCGGTGCATAAAGCATTGCCGTGTTGAGAATCGGTATTTTCTTTACAAGCACAAGTGTACAGCCGTTGATTTTCCCTCTTTCATCACGAACTGCAACATACTCGGGAATCCAACCCTTTTTAACCTTTGCCCAGTCTGCCGACTGCATAAAGTTCCGTATTTACTGTTTTTACAAAATTCCTCATACTCTTTAATATCCATAAAAAACAAGCCTTTCGTAAGTGTATCTATACTATACAAAAGGCTTGTTTCTGAATTTGTTCAAAAATGTATCATAGTTGTTTCATAACACATAATAATCAAATTGTTCGTTGTTTATTTTGCTGTATTCCAAAAACGGCTGCGGGCAGATGTTGATGCTGAAAGATTCGGGACTTACATTAACCGTTATTGAATCGGAACTGACACCCCAGTATTTTATGAGTGCATCGGACAACTCCTGTTCATAACTGTCGCTGTACGGAATAACCGAATACAGCGGATTTTCACTCTCGGTACCGCTGTCCGACAGGTAGGTTGTATCAATGTTAAGCTCATAAATTGTAAAGGTTTCCGTGTCAAACAGCATTGTTATGTTTAGTCCGTATCGTGCGCCCTCTTTGGCATAGTTGCATGCGACAAACATAATATCGGACGAAACGATTACATTGCCGTCAAGTGTTCCACGCATTGTAAGTTTGTAACCGCTACAGCTGTCAAATGTAAAAAACTGCGGAATGTAGCCTGCAATATTGGAAAATAAATTTGTGTCTTTAAGCGAATTTGCAAGATTGCTTATCGCTTTTTTTGCATAGCTGATTACAGTTTCTGCTTTCGGAGCATTGTTTTGAAGAACCCAGACGGTATCTTCGCTTGAAACGAGTTTCAAAAATTCTCCGCCGCTCAAAGTAGTTATATCGGCGGTAAGTTTAAATGTTTCGGCTGTGCTTCCGACAGAATCCCGATTGTCCGTTACCGAATAATAAAAGCGGGGGAGAAACACAACGGTTGCGACTACGGTCAAGGTGAGCAGAGTGCAGATGATATATTTTGCGGATTTTTTAAGGTTAAATTTCATCTTCAAAATCCTCACTTTCCTCAGAATTATCGGCAAGGCTTACCGTAAAGCTGATGTCCGTACCCTTGCCGACTTCACTGACAATTTCAAGAGTTGAGCCGTGAAGCTTTGCAATTTCGTTGCAGATTGAAAGCCCGAGTCCGGCTCCGCCCATACTCCTTGAACGGGATTTGTCAACCATATAAAACGGTTCGGTAATTTTGGCAAGGTCATCTTCCGCAATTCCGCAACCGCTGTCGGTAACGCAAAAACGGTATCTGTCGCTGTCAACATATCCCGTGAGTGTAACAGGCTTTCCGCTCTCACTCGCTTTGCAGGCATTGTCAATCAGGTTGTACAAGAGCGTTTTCAAGAGCGACGGCTCTGCGTTGACTTCTGCTTTTTCAACATTTAATTTGAGTTTCACACCGTATTTTTTCAAAATAAAGAGAACAGACTTTTTAATGTCATCGGCAATTATGTCCGTTTTGATGTTTACGGTTTTGATTTCGTCATTTTTCAAACTATAAGGTTTAGCAGATTAAGCGAAAGCGCCTCAAGCCGACTGCCCTCTTTGTAGATAAGGTCGGCACATTCTCTGCGTTGTTTAGGCTCCATTTCATAAGAACGGAGCATATCCGCATAACCTATGACAGATGTCAGCGGAGTTTTTAACTCGTGGGTAAAATCCGCAATAAAGTTGTCACGATTCTGCGTTGCAAGCTTTAGCTGTTCAATGTAGTCTTCAACATAATCTGCCATGGTGTTAAAGCTCTGCGAAAGCTCGGTTATTTCGGTTGAAGATGTAATGCCGTGGCTTTCCTTTACTCTCATATTAAAGTTGCCCTCGGCAACTTCCTTTGACGCATCCTTTAACTTAACAAGCGGTCTTGTCAAAAGCTTTGAGAAGATTACAAGCAGAATTGATGCAAACAACGCAACGCCTATGAGAATGAACTGATAAATTGTGCAGTACATATCACGGTCGCTGTACACGCTTGTTATATTGTCAACAGTTTCAATATAACAGCTTTTGGTTACAAGCTGAATTTTGCTTATTGTCTGAATGTAGTATTTTTTATTTTCAGTAACTACTCTGCTTTTTCTGGAATTTACCGACATACCGTGGGCAAATTCATTTTCTGCCGAAAAGCTGAGCTCGTTTATTGAACCGATTTTGATTTTAGAATCCGAATTACCTGCAATTTGTTTTGCAAATCCGATTGCCGAACGCGCAGATATTCCAAGTTTCCGTAGGTGGGCAGATTGTTGTCTGCATATACCGAAAGTGCCGTTGTGATGTAATTGTTGTTCTTTTTGGCTGAGTCAATGCGGTTGTTCAGCGTGTTTGTAAAAACGGTGTTGATGAGGAGAAAACCTCCCGCACCGAAGGAAGTAATTATAATAAGAAAAGTAATAAAAAATATTTTCCACGAAAATTTCATTAGGGCTTTCCCTCCGCTTATTCAACAAGACGGTAACCGACTTTATACACAGACTGAATGTTGTCTTTTAAATCAAGCTTTTTTCTTAACCGCTGAATATGCAGATCCACGGTTCTTGTATCACCCATATACGGTTCATTCCATACCCTTTCGTAAATCATTTCACGGTAAAGGGCAATGTTTTTGTTGCGTACAAAAAGCAGAAGTATTTCGTATTCCTTTAATGTAAGGTCAATTTGTACTCCGTTTTTGGTGACTATTCTTGAATTTGTGTCAATTACTATGTCTTTAAAGCTGAGTTTTGTTTTTGCCTTGTTGTATCTTCGCAGTACCGCATCGACTCTTGCCTGAAGTTCCGAAATGTTAAACGGTTTTGTTATGTAATCGTCAGCCCCCAGGTTAAGCCCGTAAACCCTGTCCGATATATCTGATTTTGCAGTAATGAAAATTACGGGTGTGTCAAAGCCTTTGATGTAGTCCATAAGCTCAAAACCGCTGATTTTCGGCAACATAACATCAAGCAGAATAAGGTCAAAGTGCTTTTTCTCCAGAACATCGGCACAACTTTCGCCGTCAAACACACAATCGGTTTTGTGCCCGTGCCGAGAAAGAGCCATTTCAATAAGATTTGAAATATTCTTTTCGTCCTCAACAATCAATATGTCAGCCAACAACCCCACCTCCAAGACACAGTTTATATTGCCATTGTATCATAGATGTATCATTTTTTTCAAATTATCTTTTTTCGCATAGCTGTATCCAAAAATCGGGTAATGCAGAATATTGTCAAATTATGCGCAGTTGTTAATTATTTCACAAACCGTACTTGAAAACAAAGTCGAATAATGGTATTATTTTATGCAAGCAAAACATTTTGAAAGGAAGATTACAATGGGTAATTCTAAATCGGTAAAAAAAGGCGTTGCAGTTGTAACGGCAGTTATTGTTGCTGTTGTTATGGTTTGCGTTTCGGTAGTTTGCAATTTGTTTTCAACAAAAACAGAAAGCTCAAATCAGACATATCTTGATGACGCAAAGGCTCAGCTTACAGAATACAGCGATAACTATAACTACACTAAATTTGAGTTTATGAACTCACTTTTTGAAAAGGCAAATGTAATTGCGAGTGTTGTTACGGAAAATACTTCGGCTGACACAAATGCCGCACTTGTAAAGAACCTCGGCATCAATTCATTTGTTATGACAGATGCTGACGGCAAGATTATCGCATCGTCAGACGATAAAAAGGTCGGCACAAATTTTCTTGATGACGAAACAACAAAGCAGTTCAAGGCTAACCTCAAGGGTATGAAGGTAAAGAGCATTTCAGAGCCGACAGCCGTTGAGGGCGAGGACGGTGTGTATAACCTCATGGCTTGCGTTGCAAGAACAGAGGGCGGCATCGTTATTATTGATACAAATACAAGCGACTATTCGGCTGTTATCGGTGCTGATATTGCAAAAAGCTGCAAGGGTGATACAATCATCGTTAAGAACGGCGAAGTTGTAAGCACAAATATGAACCTTGGCGATAACGGTCTTAAAAGCGCAGGTATTACAGACGAAATGATTCGTTCGGAAAATTTCAATGTTACAATTGACGGCACAACATATTCACTCAGCAGTATGCCGTCAGGTGAATATACAATCATCAGCGGACAGGCTGCAACAGAAAGCGGTTTCAATATGATTTACGGTGACGTAATTCCGTGTGCCGCAGGTGTTGTAATGATTATCATTTCCGTAATTATACTCAGCCTTGGCACAACAAAGAAAAAGGAAAACGAGTAATTGTTAATTACAGCATACAAACAAGAAGTGGATATTTCACGAAATTTGTATGTAAAATGACGAAAAGGTCATAAATTCAAGAAATATCTCCGAAAACATTGTGCTTTAGCACAAAGAATATTGTGCCGAAAAATATTGCATAACCATATTTTGGTGATATAATAATGGCATAAACAAAAAAGACGCAAAGCAAAGGAGCTTCTGAAAAGGAGGCTCCTTTTCTGTTTATCTTTTTTGGTATCTTAAAAAGGGGAAATTATTATGACACCTGAGAAAATTGTTGAAAACCATAAGAAATATGTCCTCCAGTCATGGAGCAAGCAGGGTAATCTCAATCCGATTCCCGTTGCAAAGGCAGACGGAATTTACTTTTACGATTTTGACGGTAACAGATATACAGATATGTCATCACAGCTTGTAAACCTCAATCTCGGTTACGGAAATAAAGCAATCGGTGATGCAATCATCGGCGTGAAAGCGATATGGCTGACCATATTTCTTCAAGAAAGCTTGAATCGGCATTTGAACGAACAATTTATTTCTACAAAAAGCACTGGGGCGGGTTTAATGTGGACAACATGATGTTCTATGTCCTCAATGACTTTTCCGATGATGAAATTGAAAGCATAGCCAAAAAAATTCAGTCGGAAAAGGAGAGATATATAAGCGTCAACAAGCTGTATGTGGCAGTGAGCAAAACAAATAACAAGCTGAAATCACTCCCGAAAACATACCAGATTGTTTTAAGAATGTTAAGGCTTGTCGTCCGTGCAAATATGACGCCTATGTTCTATGACCGACTTGAAGTTAAAAAGCTGATTCTTGCGGTTGACGATATTTCGTTGCTTGAAAGTATCTATAACGAAAATCTCAAAAAGCTTGAAGTGTATGACCGTGACAACGGCACGGATTATATGAGTTTTTTAAGACTTTACCTAAAGTATGACGGAAGTGTTCAGAGGGTTGCTCAGGAAACCTTTGTTCACCGCAACACCATAAATTATCAGCTTGCAAAAATCAAAAAGATTCTCGGCAATAACCTCAAAACCTTTGAAGAACGATTCAAAATTATATTAGCATTTGAAGTTCGTGATGTGCTTTGACCGCCTCCGTCCCCGTCACGATGTTAATACTGAAAATCCCCCGACAGCCTAACGGAAACCGCTGTCGGGGGATTTTTTATGTGTTTATTTTATATTTGATTCTTGTACCGTATTTTATCGATGAAAGCAGACCGAGTCTTTCAAATTTCTGCACAAATCCTCTTATTGTGGCATATGCGGCATTTTGAAAGTCCTTTTCAAGCATTTTGGTGGAAAATTCGTCTGTACCGTAATTTGACAGTACAAATTTCCAAAGCCGGGATTCTTTTTCGGTGACTTCACCGTTATCAAGATACTTTTTGTATTCACGGAGAAGATTTTCGTCAGTTGTTTTCTCGTTATATGCATTGTACACATTATCGGCAAAATAGATTAAAAACGGTGTAATGTCAATTTTACCGCTGTATCTTTTGTTTTCTTCAATTGCGGTGTATGCGTTATAATATGCTTTGCGAGTTTTTTCAATTTTGCTTGAATACGGTACTCAAGCAATTTGTTTTTTACAATGCGTTCTGTTTTGCCATAGGCTGTTTTTCGCATTTTCTTTCCGTTAATATCAAGAGTAATTTGCCCTGCATAGCTCTTTCGGCTTTCAACATAATAAATTGAACCGTCACCATAATCCCAGTATTAAGAATTTTGTCAACATCTTCATTTGGCAAATGAATCATATGCCTGTGCATTTGACCGTCAAAATCTTCAAAAGCCACCACAAGGTCATTTGTCTTCTTTCAATGCTCCACTAATGCTCTAATCATCTTATCGTTATTGTCCATAACTATATCTCCTTTAAATAAATTAAAATAAAAGAATACGAAGCAAGATAATTAAATTTTTTAGTAATCGGAATTTTAGTTTTTTGAAAGCTTTTATAAAATATTGAATTTTCACATAATGTATGCTAAAATAAAGAAGCCAAACAAAAGGGCTATGTGTTTTTCGGATGCGTAGCTTGTCTATGTACTCCTTTTTAATAATATTTTATTTTTCGTAAAAAATGAACCTTTTCGACATTTCAATTGTCTAATATATAGAAACGCAAAAAAATTATAAAGGAGAAAGTTATGAAGATAAAAAAGAAGATTATTTCGGGCTTACTTACTGCCACTACTCTTGTGAGCCTTTGTGCCTTTAGTGCAGGAGCAGTAAGCACAGACAAAAAGTTTTCAGTCGAAGATGCAACGCTTATTCAGAAGAATGTTGTAGGTATGACAACATTTGATGAAAAACAAATTAAGCTGTATGACCTTAATAAAGACGGTGTGATTACCGTTGTTGATTCAACACTTGTACAGAAGATTATCGTAGGTCTGATTAAAGAGCCAACAGAAGAACAACCGACAACAGCAGAATCAACAACAGAGCCTACAACGGAAGCAGTTACAGAACCTACAACGGAAGCAGTTACAGAACCTACAACGGAAGCAGTTACAGAACCTACAACGGAAGCAGTTACAGAACCTACAACGGAAGCAGTTACAGAGCCTACAACGGAAGCAGTTACAGAGCCTACAACGGAAGCAGTTACAGAACCTACAACTGTTCCAAAGCCTACTACTGTACCGACCGGCATTAAGCTGAATAAAACGGATATAGTCTTAGGTACAACAGAATCTTATGCTTTAAGTACAACTGTGACAAATGGTAATTTATCTCAGGTTACATTTTCAACAGGCAATAAAAAAATTGCAACTGTTGATGAAAACGGCAAAATAACTGCTGTCGGTGTCGGCACGTCAAAGATTACAGCCAAAACATATAACGGCAAGACTGCAAGCTGTACCGTAACAGTCAAAAAACTTGCTGACAGTATCACACTTAATAAAACAAGTATTACTTTAGGTGTTGGTGAAAAATATGACTTGAACAGCAGTATTCCGAACAATACAGCAGCCTACTACAGACTTTATTACTCGAATAACACCTCAATTGCTCCCGTCCAAAAGGCAGGCGGTCTTGTTACTGCAAAAACAGCCGGCACTACTACGATAAGATGTAAGCTCAGCAATGGCAAGGAAGCGATTTGTAAGGTAACAGTCAAATCTGCACCTTCAAGGGTTACTGTTTCTGATAAATCTGCAACCCTTAAAGTCGGACAGAGTAAAACGCTTAAAGCTACGCTCAACAATAACGCATACAGTTATCGCAGTACTTGGACAAGCAGTAATACATATGTCGCAACGGTTAATTCAACCGGAAAAATCTCCGCTAAATCTCAAGGAACAGCAACAATCACATACAAAACCTACAACGGAAAAACCGCATCGTGCAAGCTGACTGTTTCGGGAAGTGTCGCAAAGTGTATTGATGTATCAACTTGGCAAGGCTCAATAGATTTTAACAAGGTAAAATCAGCCGGTTATAACTATGTGATTATCCGTGCAGGCTACGGTAAAGAAAAAAGCCAAAAAGACAATATGTTTGAAACAAACTACAAAAACGCAAAATCCGCCGGTCTTAAAGTCGGAGCATATTGGTTCAGCTATGCAATGTCACCGTCAACGGCAACAGCAGAAGCAGATGCTTGCCTTAGTTGTATCAAGGGTAAAAAGTTTGAACTTCCTGTTTACTACGATATGGAATATCAGCCTGCAATGAGTACAAGCAACAGCAATTATACAAAAATGGCAGTCAATTTCTGTAACAAACTCAAAAGCAACGGCTTTAAATCGGGTGTGTATTCCTCTGCAAGCGTTTATGACTATCTGCTCAATCGCACAACCTTAAAAAATAACGGAATTTCCATTTGGAACGCAGAATGGTATATAAAGCCGTCAATCACTTGTGATGTGTGGCAGTATTCAGATAACGGTAGAATTAACGGCATATCAACAAATGTTGACCTTAACTACATATACAATCTCAATATTGTTAGATAGTAAAAAAGACAAGGCAATTTTTTGCCTTGTCTTAAGAAGCCTAAAATAAATCGCTGTGTGTTCCGGTTCTTGTCAGATACAAAATAAGTTCTTCATTACTAATTTCATAAATTAAGAGCCAGTCGTGGGTAATGTGACACTCCCTACAACCGGAATAATTTCTGATTAGTTTGTGATCTTTATATTCCGGTGGTAGTAGTTGTTGTTCAGCTATCATTCAACAACATCATCAAGCAATTGAATATTGTATCCACGCTTAATTGCCAGCTTAACATCTCTGTTGAATTTCTGTGATGGCACAATTCTTAATATTTACTCATTGGTAATATCCTCTAAAAGCTCGCTAAATGATGCATAGGTTTTTTTGTTTGGATTTTTTTTCAGTTCTTCAACTTCTTTTATTGCAGAAATTGTATCTGCATTTGAAGTTTCATAGTTAATGACATTGAGCATATAACGGATAAGGTTGCCCTTTACATTTTCACCACCTTTTACAACAATACTTTTATAAGCGTTGTAAATATCACGGTCAACGGTAAATGAACAAGTAATCTTATTGGTACTCATAATTTTATCACCTTCTAACAAAATATGACTATTATTGTTAAATCATTTAGCCCAGTTTTCAAGTTTTAAATCTTGTACTCTCGAAAATCCTTTTGTGTTATTAGTAACCAACACATAATCTAATGATTTTGCATGTCCTGCAATCATTGTGTCAAGTGGACCGATTGGTGTACCTTGCTTTTCTAAATAGCTCGTATTTTCCCGTAAGATTCCGCAGCGGCTGAATCAAAATCAAGAACTTCAATATTCGCCAGCAATATAGCTAAAGCTAATTGGTTTTTTCAATAGCTTGGCTTTTTCAACTCCGTGTACTAACTCAGCATATGTTACAGATGAGATACATATATCTTCAGGATCATGTTCCTGTAATTTAAGAAAAACCTGTTTTGGTTTATGCTTAATAGAATAAATGCAAATATTAGTATCAAGCATGTATCTCATAGTTTTTCACGCTCCTGTGGTTCTGAATCTTCTCTGCCGTTTTCAAAAAATCATCAGAAAACATATTTACTGCTTGAATGAAAGAACTCCATTGATTGGTCATAGGGATAAGCATAACTATATCACCGATTTTATTGACTGACACTTCATTAGTATCACTATTGAATCTGCATTCTTTTGGAAGTCTTACTGCCTGACTTCTGCCATTCTCAAATATTTTAGCTTTAAGCATAAAATCACTCCTTTCACTATTAGTATATACCAAGATATATATTTTATCAATAGCAATTTTCACATTTACCGTGTTTCTTTCTTATGGTGATTACACCAAATCATAACAAAGTTAAAAAATATATTAGAATTCTCAAGTTATTACGCTATTCGATTATACGAACTGCTGAAATGTAGAGATGGTGAAAGCAAAAATACAAAGTCAGAATTAGAGTTTTCAGTTACAGAATTGAGAGTTTGCTTTGATTGTGAGAAGAAATACAAACTTTTTGCCGATTTCAAACGCAAGGTTATAGATATAGCGGTAAGGGAAATTAACGAGAAATCAGATATTTGGGTAAGACCTACATATCAAAAAACAGGACGAGCCATAACAAGCATAATATTTGAAGTGCATAACAATGCGTACAACATATTAAACGATGCCGAAAAATGATTATACAATTGCATAGCAAAAAGTTTTGCCCTCAGTATCCTAAAGTACTGGGAGTATTTTGCTAAGGTACACAGTTGGACAAACATTACCGAAAAAGTAAAAGTTGTTGATAAGGAAGCGTACAGCTATGAGGAGCCGGTGTACGAAACAAAAGGCAAAGCAATATGCAATGACTGTGGTGCTGATATTACGGATTTAGGAGAGGAAGAGTTAACAGAACATATTTGTAACCACGCTCTTAACGGCGGCAAAGGTTCTTACCGAGTAGATGATGTAAAGATACAGACTGGCACTAAGACAGTCAATGTACCCAAAAAGTCGCATTACGAAACAAAAGTAATCGGTCGTAAGTGCAATGGTTGCGGTAAAGTAGAATACTACTGATAGTCAGTAAGTAATAGGGGAGTTATCGTTAGATAGCTCTCTTTTTTCCCTCATCACAGAAAAATGTGGGATAATCAAAAGTAAATATTGAAAAAGAGCATAGGAAACTCCAAAATTGTAGTTGAAGAGACAGACAATGGAGGAGAGAAACCTATGCTCTATTTAAATGATATCAAAGTTGAATTTGAAAGTCAAGGATTTAAAATCAGTCCTAATAAAGATAAAAGCGTACTGTTTCTGGAGAGCGTAAGGTCTACGCAGTCAGTCCGGTGTCCTTATTGCGGCGGTAGCTATGAACATGAACGCATCTTACAACAAGCTTGTAACAAAGCATTTGACCAAAGCACAGATTGTATATGATCGGTTTCATATGCAGTCGCAATTTGGCAGAGATGTTCTCGGTGTTGTTCGTCTGGATGAAGCCCGCAGGCATAAAGCCAAAGAAAAAGAAATCCTTGTCAATATCTCGAATGATACCGACAAGGATACTATGAAATCTCTTAAACAAGAAGCTAAATCCGAAAAGCAGGGATACAGCCAACTCAAGAAGCGAGCTTGTAAAAGATGTTCAGGGTAGGTGCGTTTTGTGAACTGTCGTATGCGAAAGGAAGAACATATCAAAATGGCTTTTTGCCAAAGAACAATGTGTATAACTCTTGACGAAATGGAAATGTTATGATAATATATGATTAAGCACAGATTTTCATAAATTTGCAAATTAGAGGTGCGTTATGAGATATATTACACGAGAGCTGGAGCGTAAGTTTCTCAAGCTCAATGATTTCTTTAAAGTCATCCTTGTGACGGGTGCAAGACAAGTCGGCAAAACAACAATGCTGAAACACTTGTCATCTTCGGACAGAACCTATGTAACGATGGATAACGCAATGGCAAGAGAGCTTGCTCAATCTGATCCTGTACTTTTTTTCAGACCTACAAACCCCCGATACTCATTGACGAGGTGCAGAAAGCACCGGAGCTGTTTGAACAAATCAAGGTGATTTGTGATGAAAGTGGGGAAAAGGGTCTTATATGGCTGACCGGTTCACAGCAGTACAAGATGATGGAACGAGTACGAGAGACTCTTGCCGGAAGAATTGGAATACTGGAGCTGTACAGTTTGTCTGCAAGAGAAAAAGCAGGAGTTGTGTTTGATGCTGATTTGGACTTTTCACTTGATACCTTACAGGCAAGACAAAGAAAGTTGCCCAAAAATGATGTAGTGCAGGTGTTCAATCACATTTGGGAGGGTGGTATGCCTCAAGTACAAGGTGTAGATGATGAGCTTCGGCAGGAATATTTCAATTCCTATATTGACACCTATTTAATGCGAGATGTAGCAGAATCCGGCGGTATTACCGACACAGTTCGTTTTCGTAAGTTTCTTGTCGGTTGTGCTGCTCTTGTTTCAGAGCAGGTAAATTATTCTACTCTTGCGGAATCCGCTGACATTGCATCAAGTACCGCAAAGGAATGGCTGAAAGTACTTGTGGGACTTCACATTGTTTATCTGCTTGCCCCATATTCAAACAATGAACTGAAACGGCTCAGCAAAACACCGAAACTGTATTTCTGTGACACCGGTCTTTGTGCTTACCTTTCGATGTGGCTGACGGCAGACACTCTCCGTAACGGTGCTGCAAGCGGTCATTACTACGAAAATTATGTGGTAATGGAGCTTGTGAAAAACTACGCTTACGCTAAATCTAAAGTAAATATTACCTATTTTCGTGATTCTAACGCAAAAGAGATTGATGTTTTCCTCGATGAAACAATGTCATTCATCCGTTGGAAATCAAAAAGAGTGCTTCTCCTGATCGTCGTGAGGTCAAAAAGTACAGCGTAATTGACAAGGCTTCTTTGAACCGCGGAAACGGCGGCATCATATGTATGTGTGAGGAGCCGATACCGATTGACAAGGATAATTGTTTTATTCCGAGCAATCTAATCTGAATCACTCCCATAGCAAAAGTATATTTTCAAGAAACTAAGCAGAGCCCAAAAGCTCTGCTTTTTGTCTTAGTTTGCCTGGAAAATTACAGAAAAGGAATGAACTAAATGCCTAAGAAAAACGACTTAAACCGTCTCCCCAAAAATCGTGATATACCTTTTTTAATGTTATTTAACTCTGTCTACGCTGTAAATTGTAAATCCGTTGAATTCCTTTTCATCCTTGTAAACAATGACGGAATCCTTTTTGCCGTAATATTGGTTAAGATAATTTTCTTTGATAAAAGTAATGTTTTTATCGATAACATATACATTTCTTCCGTCAACGACCGCCTCATAAATATTTGTTGAGAGGTTGCGGTTCACAAGCTGATTTGTCCGATGAAGATAGCCGAAGCCGTCAACATTATGGAGAAAATCGGAAGAAAATCCCCACAGCGGATGAATATAGTTATCGGTATATGAAATGTATTCTTTAGCTGTTACAGGATCGAGAACATAATAATTTTCGGGATGTCTGTCAACCTCAGTATAAAGATCACTCGGCTTTTTGTCATATGAAACAGGAGTGATATGGAAGAAATATGACACACAACTTGCCACACCTAATATCACAAGTACAATAACCGAAATAAGAACAGTTTTTCTGCTTTTATCTGTAATATCGCTGTATTCATCTTTTCTGAGATGACCGAAATCAAACGAATACATTGTAAACGAAAGAATCATCAGCAAAATTCCGTACATTGTGTATGCCGAAGAATCCATTGCATAACGAACATACATACAAGCCGCAAATCCCACCGCAAAATACAAAGCAGGGAAGAAGGCAAATCTTTTTTTCTGAACGGTAACAAAAACAACCATAACGGCAAGTATTACCGCAAAAGCAATAAGATATGAATCAAAATTTATAATATGTCCCCATGCATCTGAAAACAATGCACCCGCATTATCAAAGAAATTATACGGATTTTCCCGTTTTTGAATATCTGCAACCTTTTCAAGGGCAGCAGTATTCAGTCCATTGTTTTCATCATAATATCCGTCAACAAAAAGTTCATACTCATTTGCCGAATTTATTCCGACCGAATTAAGCTCCTCACAGTAATCGGAATAGTTTGGAAAAGCATTATCATCGGTCTTATCGGCAAGGACGCTGTATCTGTACAACCCCGAAGTTTCTGCATTTGCATTATTGACCGAATATGAATAATATTCAAGACCGCAGCGACAAGAACAATAAAGACAAATACAAGCACAAAAGGTCTGAAATACCAGAAGAATTTTCTGAACGGCAACTTGTACTTTCTTTTTGCAATCATATCACCGATGAAGAATGTAATAAAAAATGCAAGTCCCACAAAGAAATATTTGAAGCATAAAAATGTTCCGAATATAACTTCAAGTACACCAATCCAAAATGGGAGAGAGTACCTTTTATTTCTGATTGCATTAAGTGCCATCAGAAACCCTGCCGTAAGCAGCAAAGCGGCAGTTTTACTGCTTAAAATGTTTGAATAATGGTCAAATGAAAACAAAATATTCAGCACAAGAGTGAATATGAAAGCCTTGTGCTTTCCGAATTTATCGGCAAAAACAAATGTAACAGAAGAAAAAGCGGCACAGGAGAGAAGAATTTGAAAAAGTACAAAACAGTTGAAATTCAAAAGAATGTACTGCAATGAACCGGTAATTGTCGCAAAAATGTAGTTAATATCATTATTGTAATAGTTATGATACTGACAGATATATAAAGAATTGTAAAAATCGTCAGCACTGTCATAGGAAAATGCAGTAACACCTATAATCAAAGCCATAATAACAATATTAATTGCCAAAGCAAAGAAGGTCTTGCTTTTTAGTGCGTTTAATATTTTATCTTTCATAATAACTCCTCTGCATTATCTTTCTTGTTTAAAAATCACTTTCTTGATCTTCTTTCGTTAATCAAAAGCTGAAGATTCTTCTGTTCGTAAGTATTAAATTTAACATTCTTCTCAAATTCTTCGGGTGTATATTTGCCCTCATACCATGACTGCGAGTTAAAGTATGCATTAAGGCTTGCGTCCTTAAAAATTCTGCCTCGTCTTGCATAAATCTCATTAATTGCAAGCTGTAAGTCGTCATCACTCAAAGCGCTTACCTGTGCGTTGCTGAGATATGAAGAATCGCTGTTAGGGAAGATAAATCCGCCGTTATTATTAGTGTTTGTATTGCTTGATGACTGTGCATTTGAACTCTGTGAATTTGAATTGCCCGATGAGCTGTTCTGACTATTTGATGACTGCTGAGCCTGTGTTGCAGGAGCTTCTGTTTCTCTCTGAATCTGTCCGCTTGAGATAACAAGTTTAACAACTGTACCCGTACTTGCGCTTGTGTCACCTTCCGGAGTCTGAGAGATAATATATCCTTCCGGATAATCATAACTGTATTCATAGTCAGAAATTTCAACGGTAAATCCTGCCTGTTCAAGAAGCTTTTTACCGTAACTGTAACCGTAACCGACAACAGGAACAACTTTGTTATATGAAGAAGATGTTGTAACCTGTTCCGTTGTAGCAGGCATCGCCGTACTCGGCGCCTGTGTGGTTACTTCGGCAGATGTTGCAGTTTCGGCTGTAGTAGCTTTATTGTCAGTAGATGAATTTGACAAGCCGTTATAAACGCAGAAACCGATAAATCCGAGTGCGGCGGCAATTACAACGGCACAAAGAATAATGATAAATTTATTCTTCTTTTTCTTTACATTTTCTTTATTATCTTCTTCATCTGCATATCCGAATTCATTGTCATTATCTTCAAAGCTGTTATCGTCAAAGTCGTTTTTTTCTTCAATTTTTTTAGTATCGTCAGCTTTATTGTCAGTACGCTTAACAGACGGCTCGTCCTCAAAGAAATCACCGTAGTCCTTGCTTGATTCATTGCTTGTAAGAACATTTTTATGGTCTGCACCGGAGTAATCGTCAAACACTTCAACGCTTGTAACAGGAGGGAGAACTTCCGGAGCTACTTCGCTGTTGCTTGAAACATCTTCAAATTCTTCAGCTTTTTTATCTGTAACAGTTTGTTCTTTCTTGTCATCTTCACTTGATACGGAACTGATATCTTCAAATTCAGGCTGTTTTTCTTCTGATACTTCGTCAGTTTTAACATCGGAATTTTCAGGCTCATCAACTGCATCTGTAACATCAACAACCTCAAATCCGCCGTTTTCATCAGTATCAGACTCACTGACTTCATCTGAATCTACAGGAGCATTACCGTCAACAGGCAGGGATCCTTCACCGGCTAAAACTTCGGCAATGCCAAGCTGTTCGCCGCCTTTAAATTCATTATCAAGAACAGCGTCCTCAACTGTCTGAACCTCATCCTTATCGTCAAAATTATCCTGCGGTTCAGTCGGCTCTGTATCCTCAAATTCATCATAATCATATTCTTCAAATACATTTCCGTCAAAATCCGTGTTTTCGGGAACAACAACATCGGGATTCGGAACAGGGGAGGATGTACCTATTTCAGTCTTGATAGATGTGAGAGCATTTTTAATGTTGCCTGCATTCTTCCAGCGGTTTGCATTATTCGGCTGACATGCAATTACAATAACACTCTTGAGTTTTTCGTCACCCTCAGACGGAGCGGTAACAGCCTTGCCAGAAAATCTTTCTTCACAGGCATTCTTTCTGTCGCATGAATCACTTTCAAACGGAATTTTACCGCCGTTGCACATTGCATACATAATTATTCCGACAGAATAAATGTCGGTTGTATAGTCAACATTTTCCTGCTTGTAAACCTCAGGCGCAACAAATGAGTTATCCGCAATCTTGCCTTCAAAATCTGTAAATCCGCCGATTTTATACTTTCCGTCAGCAGTTACAAAAATATTCTTTGGCGAAATATTACCGTGAAAAATATTCTTTGCTTCCAAAGTTTCAAGCATTTCACTCATCTGAATACCAAAATCAACAACTTCATCCTCAGCGAAAGTTTTGGTTTTCATAAGTTCTTCAAGACTTGTGAGTTCTTCTGTAAATATGTACAAATCACAGGTTTTTTTGTTCTGATTATCCTGAACATAAACATCCAAATAGTTTGAAACACCGTCAAGCTCTTTAACCGATTCAATAAAATCAGCCTCTTCGGTAAAATACTCGGCACGTTCATCGGTATAATTGCTTTTGCCGACAAATGCGTGCCTGAGAATCGCATTTTGAGCAGTATTTTTATCAATCTTTCTTGATACCTTGTAAACTTCACAGCCGTTGTCTTCCCCAACAAATGAAGTAACCTTCCAATCCCTTAAATCTGCCGGCAATTTAATCGTTTTTGCCATACTAACACTCCTTAAATATTTCCTTATTTTTCATATTACATATTATATCTAAATCAAGGTCATTAACCCTCACTATCTCATTCTCCGGATTATTGTACCATATTATGAGCTGTTTTACCATAGATATTTCAATTTTTTAAAAAATAATTCTAATTTGTAATTAAATCTGACATGAAAACAGCAGTCCGCCTAAACGAACTGCCGAAAACATAATTTCAGTAAAATATCTTACTCGATCTTATCTGATTTTTATTTTTTCCTTTTTGTTGACTCCGATAATTCCGCCTATTCCTCCTCCCAAAACAGATGACATCAGTTTTAGCAGGGTTAATATCGTTATAGGCTCACCGTTAAAAATCAATGCAATAGAGGTTATGACAAGAAAAATAAAAAATCCTGTCAGCGAACCCACCGCAAGACCTGCACTTCCTGTAATTCTTGATGATATTATTCCCGACATCAGCGTTGCAACACCGACCATGCCGACCGTGCAGTAATCAAGTATATCTGTTGAAATTACTCCCGATGACATCATCACGGCTGCAAGCAAACACATCAAAATTACCAGTATAAGTATTCCGCATACTGATGAAAACAAAACAGCCTTTGCAAGTAGTTTTTTATCAGACATAAAACAACCCCCGAATATATTCTGTTACAAATATATTCGGGGGAAAGAACATTCATTCAAAAAGTTATTCTTTTGTAGCTTTAGTTTCGTCAGAATCTTTCTTCTTGCCAAAACCGAAGAAGCCTTTCTTTTCAGGCTGACCTGCCTGCTGTGACTGTTCCTTAACTGTGTCAACAGTAGAAATACACCACTTTTTAAACTTCATCTTAACTCTGTCAGAGCCTGTTTCAATGATGATAGCGTCCTCGTCGTCCTTAATGGCAACTACTCTGCCCATAATTCCGCCGATTGTTGTAATTTCATCACCGATCTCAAGAGAGTTACGAAGCTGAGCTTCTTCTTTTTTCTTCTTTGAGTTAGGTCTGATGAGGAAGAAATAGAGAGCTGCAAAATAGCAACATAGAAGAGAATCATAAAAATCATACTTGATGACTGATTTCCGCCGCTTGCACTTGCTTCTGCAACTACAGGTAAAAAGTTTGTCATTTTCGTCATTCCTTTCATACAATGTATTGATTATATCAGTTTTAATCACATCTTGCAAGTATTTTTTCTGTTTTGAAAAAATATTAGATACGCACGCCTAAAATGTTGCGATATTTCTCGTAAAATTCCATATATGTGCCGTTATCAAGCTGAGTTCTGATAACTTCCATAAGATTATTGTAAAAATAGAGGTTGTGCAAAACAGCAAGTCGCATTCCGAGCATCTCACCGCTCTTGAGAAGATGTCTTATGTATGCCCTTGAAAAGTTTCGGCAAACAGGGCAGTCACAATGCTCGTCAATCGGAGATTCATCTGTTTCATATTTTGCATTATTGATGTTACGCACTCCGTCCCAAGTGAAGAGCTGACCGTGTCTTGCGTTTCTGCTCGGCATAACACAGTCAAAAAGATCAACACCTCTTGCAACGCTTTCAAGAATATTCACGGGAGTTCCGACTCCCATAAGATATCTGATTTTATCTTTCGGAGCAAACGGCTCAACCTCTTCAATGATATGGTACATCGTTTCTGCAGGCTCACCCACGGCAAGACCTCCGATTGCATATCCGTCAAGATTAAGCTCTGCAATTTCTTTCATATGATTGACGCGCAAATCGTCATAGATACCGCCCTGATTTATGCCGAACAGCATCTGGTTTTTATTTATGGTATCATCAAGACTGTTGAGCCTTTTCATCTCTGTAACGCATCTTTTAAGCCATCTTGTGGTTCTTTCAACGCTGTTTTTTGTATATTCATATGGAGAAGGGTTTTCAACGCATTCGTCAAATGCCATCGCAATTGTAGATGCAAGATTTGACTGGATTCTCATACTCTCCTCAGGTCCCATAAAAATTTTGCGACCGTCAATGTGAGAATTAAAGTAAACGCCTTCTTCTTTAATATTTCTCAACTTTGCTAGAGAGAACACCTGAAATCCGCCGCTGTCGGTAAGGATAGGACCGTCCCACCTTGTAAATTTGTGAAGTCCGCCCATTTGCTTAACCTTTTCATCACCCGGACGAAGATGCAGATGATAGGTGTTGCAAAGCTGAACCTGACATTTTATATTCTTTAAATCAAGCGCAGAAACAGCACCCTTGATTGCACCGCATGTTGCAACATTCATAAAGGCAGGAGTCTGAACCGTACCGTGAACCGTAACGAATTCGCCACGTCTTGCGCTGCCTTCCTTTTTAATTACCTTAAACATAAATCCGTAAAATCCTCCTATGATATGAACATAGCGTCACCGAAAGAGAAGAATCTGTACTTTTCCTTTACAGCTTCTTTGTATGCATTCATAATAAAATCATATCCCGCAAAAGCGGATACAAGCATAATGAGTGTACTTTCGGGAAGATGAAAGTTAGTAATAAGCCCGTCCAGCACCTTAAATTCAAATCCGGGATAAATAAAAATATCCGTAAATCCCTCGCAGGGCTTGATTTCTCCGTACATTGCCGCAACACTTTCAAGCGTTCTGCAGGATGTTGTGCCGACCGCAATAACCCGTCCGCCGTTTTTCTTAGTTTCATTTATGAGCTTTGCGGTTTCTTCGGGGACTTCATAATGTTCGCTGTGCATTTTATGCTTTGTAACATCGTCAACCTTAACCGGTCTGAATGTACCGAGTCCCACATGAAGTGTAACATACGCAATCTTTACACCTTTAGCCTTGATTCTGTCCATAAGCTCGGTTGTAAAGTGAAGTCCTGCCGTCGGAGCTGCCGCAGAACCGAGTTCATGGCTGTAAACCGTCTGATAGCGTTCCTTGTCTTTAAGCTCGGCAGTAATATAAGGGGGAAGAGGCATTTGACCGATTTTGTCAAGAGTGGTAAAGAAATTCTCTTCGCAGTCAAAATCAACTATTCTGTTGCCGTCATCCTTAACATCAACAACTGTTGCACGCAAAATTCCGTTGCCAAACGAAAATTTTGTGCCGACTTTTGCTTTTTTACCCGGCTTGCAAAGTGTTTCCCAACGGTTGTTCGCAACCTGCTTCAAAAGCAGAAATTCAACTTTTGCACCTGTTTCGTCTTTGATGCCGTAAATTCTTGCAGGCAAAACTCTTGAATCGTTGGCAACAAGAAGGTCACCCTCGTTAAGATAATCAATAATGTCATAAAAATGTTTATGCTCCAGAGTTTGTTTTTCTCTGTCAAGCACAAGCAATCTTGAACTGTCCCTCGGTTCAAGCGGAGTCTGTGCGATAAGCTCTTTCGGCAAATCGTAATAAAAATCACTTGTTTTCATTTTATTTCCTTTCAAGAACTAAAATTGCTTTTTAAAAGCTGTTCTGTCAAAAATCTTTGTAAAACACAAGTATTTGTCCTGTAAAATTCTCAAAATAATTGACATTACCCTTTTAAAATGATATATTATCTTATTATGAGCAGTTTGCATAATCGACAAACAGTCGTGTTTTCAGACATCTCTTCATATAATATAATATTTGTTTGAATAAGGCAACCGCTTTTTTAAAATTTGTTTAATTCGGAGGAATTATTATGAAAAAGTATAAAGTCGGTATTATCGGCGCTACCGGTATGGTAGGTCAGCGTTTTACACTTCTTCTTGAGAATCACCCGTGGTTTGAGGTTACTGTTCTTGCCGCAAGTAAGAGAAGTGCAGGCAAAACATACTGTGAAACAGTTGAAGGCAGATGGCATATGACTGCTCCTCTTCCTGAGAAGTACAAGGATATGGTTATCGTTGACGCTGAAAATGTTGAAGAGGTTGCATCACAGGTTGATTTCTGTTTCTGCGCAGTTAATATGAAGAAGGATGAAATCCGTGATCTCGAAGACAGATATGCAAAGGCTGAATGTCCTATCGTATCAAACAACAGTGCTCATCGTTTTACAGATGATGTTCCTATGGTTATTCCTGAAATTAACGCCGATCACATTAAGATTATTGACGCTCAGAGAAAGCGTCTCGGCACAAAAAGAGGCTTTGTTGCAGTTAAGTCCAATTGCTCACTTCAGAGCTATGTTCCTGCAATTCATCCTTTAAAGGCACTCGGCGTTGACAAGGTTCTTGCCTGCACATATCAGGCAATTTCAGGCGCAGGTAAAACATTCAAGACATGGCCTGAAATGGTAGATAATGTTATTCCTTACATCGGCGGTGAGGAAGAGAAGTCAGAGCAGGAGCCGCTTAAAATCTGGGGTAAGATTGAAGGCGACAAGATTGTTAAAACCGATGATATTTCAATCACATCACAGTGTATCCGTGTCCCCGTATCAGACGGTCACACAGCAGCTGTATTTATGTCATTTAAGGACGGCGTAAAGAAACCTACTGTCGAAGAAATTATTGACATTTGGTCAAACTACAGCGGCAGAGCACAGGAGCTTCATCTTCCGAGTGCGCCAAAGCATTTTCTCCACTACTTCACAGAACCTGACCGTCCGCAGATTAAATCTGAAAGAAATCTTGAAAACGGTATGGCAGTATCGGTTGGCAGATTAAGACCTGATACTCAATATGATTACAAGTTCGTTTGTATGTCACACAACACATTAAGAGGCGCAGCAGGCGGTGCAGTTCTTCTTGCAGAGCTCCTTTGTGCTGAGGGCTACATGGACTGATTACTTACGGAGGTAAATTATGTCTAACCACATTTTTACAGGCTCAGGTGTTGCACTTATCACTCCTATGAAGTCTGACGGAAGCGTAAACTACGATGTTCTCGGCGATCTCGTAGAATTTCATGTTCAAAACGGTACCGATGCAATTATTGTATGCGGTACAACAGGTGAGGCTGCAACTCTTTCGGAAAAAGAGCATTGCGAAACAATTTCTTTCGTTGCAGAAAAGACAAACGGCAGAATTCCTGTTATTGCAGGTACAGGCAGTAACGATACCTCAACAGCTGTTATGCTCTCAAAATCTGCCGCAAGCACAGGCGTTGACGCACTTCTCTGCGTAACTCCTTACTACAATAAAACATCTCAGCAGGGTCTTGTAAGACACTTCAACGTTGTTGCAGATTCGGTTGATATTCCGATTATTCTTTACAATGTTCCTTCAAGAACCGGCTGTAACATCAAGCCAAAGACTTATCAGGAGCTTTGCAAGCATCCTAACATCGTTGCCGCAAAAGAGGCAAGCGGCGACATCTCTCAGGTTGCTCTCATCCGTTCACTTTGCGGTGACAATCTTGACATCTACTCAGGTAACGATGACCAGACTGTTCCTTTCATGTCACTCGGCGCTCTCGGTGTTATCTCTGTATTTGCAAACATCTGCCCCAAGGAAATGCATGACATCTGTCAGCTTTGTCTTGACAATGATTTTGCAGAGGCACAGAAGCTTAACTTCCACTATCTTGAGCTTATGCATATACTCTTCAGCGATGTTAACCCGATCCCCGTAAAGACTGCCATGAACCTCTTCGGCTATGAAGCAGGCGAATGCAGACTTCCGCTCGTACCCATGAGCGTTCAGGGTTACCATGACCTCAAGGATTGCATGGAGAAGTATGACCTTTTAAGCAAGAAGGTTAAATAATCAACCTTTGATTCGTTTAAAATTAAGAAGTTTAAAGGGGAATAAAAATGGTAAATACAGCAATAGTCGGTTGTAACGGTAAAATGGGCTGCTTTGTGGCACAGGCTGTTCAGAGCCGTGAGGATTGCAATGTTTTGTTCGGTGTTGACGCATTCGGTGAAAGTAATTATGATTTTGATGTTTTCAAGACTTTTGACGAGGCAACCGAAACACCTGATGTAATCATTGATTTTTCAAATCCTGCAGCTCTTGACGGTATGCTTTCGTATGCAGTTAATAACGAAGTACCTTGTGTTATCTGCACAACAGGCTTTTCTAAAGATCAGATTGCAAAAATCGAAGATGCGGCAAAGACAATTCCTGTTTTCTATTCAGGTAATATGTCACTCGGCATCAATCTTCTTATTGAGCTTTCAAAAGAGGCTGCAAAAATTCTCGGAAACCAGTTCGATATTGAAATCGTTGAAAAGCATCATAATCTCAAGCTCGACGCTCCGAGCGGAACAGCTCTTATGATTGCAGACGGAATTTCGGAACAGCTTGACGAAGATCCGCAGTATGTCTATGACAGACACAGCTACCGCAGAAAGCGTTCAAAGAACGAAATCGGTATTCATTCCGTAAGAGGCGGCACAATTGTAGGCGAACACGAAGTTATCTTTGCAGGTCACGATGAGGTTGTAACAATCTCTCATCAGGCTCAGTCAAAAGAAGTTTTCGCTGTCGGTGCTGTTAATGCGGCAGTATTTCTTAAAGATCAGAAAGCAGGTATGTACAACATGGGCAACCTTCTTTCTGAAAAAATGAACTAAAAAATAACACCTTTAAGCACGGCATAAAAGCCGTGCTTTCTTTTATGTCCAAACTTTGACTACTTTCATAATATGTAGTGTGATATATTGTTTTGAGATGTCACAAAGATTTAACAAAGGGTGGAAGTTATGGAAAATAATTTAATAATATTCGGCTCGGTAACTCTTGCCATGAAGAGCCGTAACCTACTTTTAAAAAACAATATTAAATCAGGGCTTGTAAGAACTCCTATACACCTCAATCGAAAATCATGCGGATACAGCCTTTATGTCCCGGGAAATTTTGAAAGGGCATTGGAAATTATCAGGAGTAACGGTATTGCTGTCAAAGGAACAGCCGCTGTTGATACCTTATGATATATTTTGACAACGGTGCAACCACCTTTCCGAAACCCTTATCCGTAAGAAAAGCGATTAACGAAGCTATGTCCGACTACGGAGCAAATCCCGGAAGAAGCGGTCACAAAATGTCGGTGAAATCATCTGAAATAATGTATTCCTGCCGAGATAATGCCGCAAAACTTTTTGGCTCGGAAAATCCCGAAAATATAATATTCACGCTTAACTGCACAACGGCTTTAAACACAGTTATTAAAGGCATATTAAAACAGGGTGACCATGCCGTAATTTCATCACTTGAGCATAATGCTGTCGTCAGACCGCTTGAAACACTCAAGAAAAATAAGATTGAATATTCCGTTGCCGAATGTGTCCCTTATGATGATGAACAAACAATCGAGAATTTCAGGAAACAATTCAAATCTAACACAAAACTTGTAATCTGTACCCATGCTTCAAATGTATTCGGCATCAAACTTCCGATAGAAAGAATAGGCGCTCTTTGCAGATTAAACGGCATCCTTTTTTGTGTAGATGCCGCACAAAGTGCAGGAACAGCAGATATCAACCTTTCTGACAGTTGCATTGATTTTCTCTGCACCGCAGGTCACAAAGGACTTTACGGACCGATGGGAACAGGCTTGCTTATTATAAACAGCGAAATAACTCCGGACAGTCTTATTCAGGGAGGAACTGGAAGTGATTCCGCAAACCTCAATCAGCCTGAAATTCTCCCCGATAAGTACGAAAGCGGAACGCCGAATCTTCCGGGAATAGCAGGGCTTAATGCAGGAATAAAGTTTGTCCTGAACAAAAAAGCAGACAGAATATATAATTCCGAGTTAAGTCTTGCACAAATGCTCTACAAAAGGCTTGAAAAAGCGGAAAATGTAATATTATACACCAAAATGCCTGAGAAAAGTCACAGCGTTCCTGTAATTTCCTTTAATATTAAAAATACCGAAAGTGAAACAGTTGCAAAAATTCTTAATGACAGCTACAACATTGCCGTAAGAGCAGGACTCCATTGTGCGCCCCTTGCACACAAAAGCTTCGGCACTCAGGATACAGGAACCGTAAGAGCTGTTGTATCGGCATTTACAACAAAAAATGATGTTGTATATTTTGCAAATGCCGTAAGTCGTATTTCTAAGAACAACAAACAGAAAAAAACAATTTAAAAAGGTTGCAATTAATAACAAAAGTATGTTAGAATAATAACAAGGAATTTAAAAATAAAGGAAGGGGAAAGCAGATTGGAAATATTTAACAGCATTCTTTCCATTATCAAGACTATACAGCTAAGAGATATTGTCGATATTCTTGCAATTGCACTGTTGATTTTCGGACTGTTCAAGCTTATTCAGGAAACAAGAGCAGTTCAGCTTCTCAAAGGTGTAATTATGCTCCTAATAGTGTATTTTCTTTCGTCTCTGTTTGGTCTTGTTATGCTTTCATCCCTGTTGCGAACATTTTTCGAGGCAGCAGTTGTTGTTATTGCTATCATCTTTCAGCCGGAAATCAGAAAGGCTCTTGAACAGATGGGACGCAACAACACCTATAAAAAATATATAAAAATATTTACTAAGCACCACAAAGGTGATGAATGGAAAAAGGCTGTAGAAAAGTCAATCGTAGATGCGGCTGACACAGCAGTTCTTTTCTCTCGTTCAAAAACAGGTGCTTTGCTTGTGTTTGAACGAGAAACCATGCTTTCCGATATAGCCGCTACAGGCACAATTATTGATGCCGAAACATCAGTAGCTCTGTTCGGCAATATATTTTTTAACAAAGCACCATTGCATGACGGTGCTAGCATTATCCGTGACGGAAAACTTTTTGCAGCAGGATGTATTTTACCGCTCACATCAAACCGTAATGTAGATATCAATCTCGGTACACGACACAGAGCAGGACTCGGTATCAGTGAACAAAGCGACGCTGTTGTCCTTATAGTAAGTGAAGAAACAGGTGTAATTTCTCTTGCGGTAAACGGTATTTTGCTCCGTGAGTTTACAAGAGAAGAACTAATCAAAAAGCTTGAACAGTTTCTCATCTATGATCGTGGCTATGACGATGATGAACCGCCCAAAAAGTTTTTTCAGAAGAACCCGAAAAGTTCAAAAAGAGAGAAGGCTGAAAAATGAAAAAGAAAAAACTCTCTCTCAACAAACTGTTTCAGAATAACAAATTTCTGATTATACTCGCCCTTGTAATCTCAACAATAACATGGGTTTATATGAGTATGGGTACAACAAATGATACAACCGTAACAATAAGCAATATTCCCATTCAGATTGAATTGCCTGACCAGCTCGATAACAACGGGTTGCAGGTATTCCGTGATGCGGAGCAGACTGCCACGGTAACCGTAACAGGCAGCAGAGCCGTTCTCGGTTCTATCGGAACAAAGGATATTACTGTTACAGGTGCTACAAACGGAATTGACTCGGCAGGAACTTATCAGCTTTCGCTTTCAGCCGTAAAAGCCAACCCGAGTGCCAACTTTCAGATTATCTCAACCGTTACGCCGTCAAATGTCAATGTAATTGTTGATTATCAGCGTGAAACAAGTTTTCCGATTCAGGAAAATGTTGTTTACAAGGTTGCCGACGGGTACTATGCGTCAACTTCTCTTGCATCAAAGAATATCACAATCTCAGGACCTCAAACAGAGATTGCCAAAATTGCAAAGGTTTCGGCATCGGCAGAACTTGACAGTACACTAAATGCGCCGACCACAACGACCGCAAATATTGTGCTTTATGATAAAGCAGGAAATAAAATCTCCACCGAGCTTCTTACAATGGAGTTTACGGATGTTGAGGCTACAATTTCCGTTCTTCCCGAAAAGACGGTAAATGTAATTCCTGAGTTTATTAACAAACCCAAAGGTCTTGATTTAAACGATAATATGCTTACGGTTGAGCCTTCAAATATTCTGCTTGCAGGTCCAAAAGAAGTGCTTGACAAGACTGACAGCGTAAAGCTTGAGTCAATCGATTTTGCAACACTTTCAAACAAGCGTTATGAGTACGATACGCAGGGAATAAACATCCCGAGTGACTGCAAAAATATCAGTAACTCAACCTCCGCAAAGCTTGTACTTGACCTCAGCGGTCTGTCCAAGAAAACCTTTACCGTTGACTCATTCAAAGTAAGCGGTCTTTCTTCAAAATACAAAGCCGATGTAACACAGACAAGTATGAATGTTACCGTAATCGGCAGTGAAAAGGAACTTAAAAGCCTTAAAAGCTCAGATATTGAAGGTGTAATTGACACCTCGGATCAGAGCGGAACAGTAGGCTCGGTTCAGATGCCTGTTACTTTCAAACTCAGCGGTACTGACACCTGTTGGGTAAGCGGAAGCTACAAGGCAAATATCACAATCAGCGAAAAATAACCCATAAAAACCGCAGACATTTTGATGTCTGCGGTTTAGTTTATTTGTATTAAATTACATTCTGATTCGATTTGAACTGCCTCGCCTTACAAAAGCTTTGTTCATATCGTCAGTATTGTGATATCTCACACTCTGTACAAGACCAAGACTAATGAGCGTACTCAAAGCCGAAGTACCTCCCGAACTGAACAGGGGAAGGGTTATTCCGACTACGGGAAGAAATCCAAGCACCATTCCTATATTTACAATTGTTTGCGATGCTATCATTGAAAACACACCGTAGCAGATATACTTGCCTTGAAATTCACTTGAATTTTTTGCATTCAAAATCACTTTTAATATAATAAAAAACAAAATCAGCAAAAGCGCCATGCATCCAACAAATCCGAGTTCCTCTCCTGCAACGGTAAAGATAAAATCGTTTTCCTGTTCGGGGACGATTGAATGTTCAACACGCTGTCCGTTAAAAAGTCCGCTTCCGAAAGCTTCGCCGCTTGCAATTGAAACCTTACCCTGATACTGTTGCCAACCGTAATTTGTAAGTGCATTCCCGTCAAGGTCAAACAAAGCAAGAACCTGTTGCGATGCTCTTTATTCATAAACACATTCCATATAATCGGAATTGCACACACAAGCAATCCTCCGAAAATGACAAAATATCTCAGTTGAACTCCTGCCGCAAATGTCATAACCAAAAACATAAGCGCAAATATAAGAACAGTACCGTCATCACCCTGAATATGAATAATTGCCATTGGTATCATTGCATGAAGTGCAAGGAAAAGTACTCCCGAAAACTTTTCAATCATTTTCTTTTCTCTCAGCCACGACAAATGCTTTGAAAAGTTATGATAAAACAGATTTTTATAAACTCAGACGGCTGAATTGAAAATCCGCCCGGAAGATTAATCCATGCCGTATCATCTGTTCCGCTAACCTGAACTCCGAACACAAACACAAGTCCGGCAAGAACAATTCCCACTATTGCGGCAATGTACCATTTTCGTATAAGAAATCTGTAATCGGCAATTGATATAAACACCGATGCTGCAAGACCGACAGACACAGCGATAATCTGAGTTCTTAGATAACTGTATTCGCCCGATCGTTGCATACTCGCAATCAAAAGAAAACTGTACGCAACAGCGGTCAAGGTCAACAGCCACAACACTGCGTCACACTGTCTGAAATATTCATAAATATTTGTAATAACTTTTTTCACCCAAAACAACCTTTGAAATTAATTTTACCCTATAATTATATTAAATTACGCTCTCAATATCAAGTATAATTTCAATACAGAATAATACAAGTTTCGCATTTTGTTATAATAATAAAAACATGAATTTGATTCGGAGGTATATTATGTTATCTGATATCGAAATTGCTCAGAGTGCAGAATTAAAGCCTATTGCAGAAATTGCAAATCAGCTTGGGATTTCTGCTGATGAGCTTGAGTTTTACGGAAAGTACAAAGCAAAACTTTCTGATGAACTTGCAGACCGTGTAAAGGACAATCCTGACGGAAAGCTCATCCTCGTAACAGCAATCAACCCAACACCGGCAGGCGAGGGCAAAACCACCACTTCTGCAGGTCTTGGTCAGGCAATGGCTAAAATCGGTAAAAAGGCAATCATCGCACTCCGTGAACCGTCGCTCGGTCCTGTATTCGGAATTAAGGGCGGTGCAGCAGGCGGCGGTTATGCACAGGTTCTTCCAATGGAGGACATCAACCTTCATTTCACCGGTGATATGCACGCAATTACAGCAGCCAACAACCTTTGTTGCGCAATGCTTGACAACCATATTCAGCAGGGCAACACACTCGGCATTGATCCGAGAAGAATTCTCTTCAAGCGTTGTCTTGATATGAATGACCGTGCATTAAGAAATATCACAATCGGTCTTGGCGGTAAGGTGAACGGTGTTCCGAGGGAAGATCACTTCATCATTACAGTTGCATCGGAAGTTATGGCAATTCTCTGTCTTGCAAATGATATCTCCGACCTTAAAGAAAGACTCGGCAACATTCTTGTTGCATACACATACAGCGGTGAACCCGTTTATGCAAAAGATTTGAAAGCAGAAGGAGCAATGACTGCACTTCTCAAGGATGCAATCAAACCTAACCTTGTTCAGACGCTTGAGGGTACTCCTGCAATTATGCACGGCGGACCTTTTGCAAATATCGCTCACGGCTGTAACAGCATAAGAGCAACAAAGCTTGCATTAAAGCTTGCCGATTACTGCATTACAGAAGCTGGTTTCGGCTCGGATCTCGGTGCTGAGAAGTTTCTTGACATCAAGTGCAGATATGCCGGCATTGCTCCGTCGGCAATTGTAATCGTGGCAACATGCCGTGCATTAAAATACAACGGCGGCGTTCCAAAGTCAGAGGTTTCAAATGAGAACATTGAGGCTCTCAAAAAAGGCATTGTAAATCTCGGTGTTCACATTGACAATATGAGAAAGTACAATGTTCCCGTAGTTGTAGCAATTAATCAGTTCGGTACAGATACAGATGAAGAACTCAAATACATTGAAGAATATTGCATTTCAAAGGGTGCAGACTTTGCCCTTTCAAATGTATTCGGAAAAGGCGGAGAAGGCGGTGTAGAGCTTGCAAATAAGGTAGTAGACGCTTGTGAAAAGCCGTCTGCATTTAAACCGCTCTATTCACTCGACCTCACACTCAAGGAAAAAATTGAAAAGATTGCAAAGGAAATCTACGGTGCGTCAAAGGTAAACTACACAACAGCCGCAGAAAAAGCAATCAAGGAAGTTGTGGCACTCGGCGGAGACAAACTTCCCATATGTGTGGCAAAAACACAGTATTCGCTTTCAGATGATCCTACAAAGCTGGGTGCTCCAAAGGATTTTGAAATCACAGTAAGAGATGTAACAATTTCAAACGGTGCAGGTTTTGCAGTAATTTATACAGGCAATATTATGACAATGCCGGGACTCCCGAAAGTTCCTGCCGCAGAAAAAATTAATATTGATGAAAACGGCAAAATAAGCGGACTTTTCTGATATGGTTAAATTGATTTCTCACAGCGCCGATGAAACCGAGCAAATCGGCGAAAAAATTGCAAAAAAGCTCCACGGCACAGAGGTAATAGCCCTTTTCGGCGGACTCGGTATGGGCAAAACCGCATTTACAAGAGGACTGGCAAGAGCCCTCGGTGTTGATGACGGTGTGTCAAGCCCTACTTTCGCCCTTGTAAACGAATACAGCGGAAAGTACAATATCTATCATTTTGATATGTACAGAGTTAATTCATGGGATGATTTGTACTCAACGGGATTTTTTGACTACATTGACAACGGCATTCTCGTAATTGAGTGGAGTGAAAATATAGAAGGCGCACTTCCCGAAAATGCAATCAGAATAACGATTGAAAAAGGGGAGAGCGATGACGAAAGAATCTTTGAAATTGAAGGTGTTGAAATTTGAAAATTCTGTCTGTTGACACATCTGCAACAGCTGCATCTGTTGCACTTTCAGAAGAGGGCAAGCTGATCGGTGAAACTTTCATAAACACAAGTCTTACCCACAGTCAGACGCTCATCCCTATGGTTGAACAGCTTTTGAACAATACAAAAACGGAAATGTCCGATATTGATGCAATTGCAGTCAACGCAGGTCCGGGTTCATTCACGGGAGTAAGAATCGGTGTTGCGGCAGTAAAAGGTCTTGCTTTTGCAAATGATATACCGTGTGTTTCGGTTTCAACACTTGAGAGTATGGCTTATAATTTCCTTTCAACCGACTGTATTGTATGTGCCGTAATGGACGCACGCTGTTCACAGGTATACAATGCACTGTTTGAAATTAAAAACGGAGTTGTTACCCGACTTTGTGATGACAGAGCATTATCGCTTGATGACTTAAAAAACGAACTGCTGTCTGTTGAAGGAAGAATCATCATAGCAGGTGACGGTACCGATATTACCTGTAAATACATCGGTAATGAAATTAAAAATGCAGAGTCTGCTCCCGTAAATCTTAAATATCAGAGAGCGTCTTCAACTGCACTTGTTGCATTTGAAATGATTAATAACGGACAAACCGTTTCGGCACAAGAGCTTATGCCGGTATATCTCCGCTTGCCTCAGGCACAGCGTGAGCTTAATAAAAAACTTGGAGGTAGAACAAAATGATAGCACTCGGATGCGACCACGGCGGATATAACCTTATCTGCGCAATCAAAAAATATCTGGATGAAAAAGGACTTGAATACAAAGAGTACGGCACTTTCAGCGAAGAAAGCGTTGATTATCCGGTTTATGCCTACAAGGTAGCAACTGCAATCACCTCGGGTGAGTGCTCAACAGGCATTCTCTGTTGCGGTACAGGCATCGGTATCTCAATTGCCGCAAACAAGGTAAAGGGAATCAGAGCCGCAGTTGTTTCAAACGAATTTTGTGCTGAAATGACTCGCAGACACAATAACGCAAATATTCTTTGTATGGGTGGAAGAGTTACAAGCGAAGAAGATGCTGTTAAATTTGCTGACATTTTCCTTAACACACCTTATGAAGGCGGCAGACACGAAAACCGTGTGTCAATGATTACAGACATTGAAAACGGTACTTTTAAAGCATAAACAAATTAACAATAAGATTAAAACGCTCTTTTTATTAAGAGCGTTTTTCTTTTTGAAACTTAGATTTCTTGTTTGTAATATTTTGTAATTGTTATTTCTGATATAGAACTATTTTATAAATATTAATTCTATTCAGGAAATTAAGGAAAATCATTCTTTCTCAGTCGGAATTATATGTTGTGCTAATTGCATAATATTATTAAAAGCATACCTATTTATAAGTGCATTACAACTACTATATTTCAATTTGTAACCAAATTTACGAAAAAATTTCAAATTTTTAAATTTATTTACAAAAAACCCTTGTTTTTTTTCCTTTTTAGTATTATAATAACATCACAATGTTTTTAAAGAATTTTAAAAAAGAATTAAAACGATTTGGGAGAGAGTAAAAATGAGATTAAGAAAACAGGAACTTGGAGACAGAAACCTCGTAGGAAGCAGGGTTGAGGCTGTAAGAAAGCAGAAAGGTATGAAGCAAAAGGAGCTTCTTGCCCAATTACAGGTTAACGGCGTCGATATGAATGCATCAGGACTTTCAAAGCTTGAAGGTCAGATTCGTTTCGTGACAGATGTTGAGCTTGTTGCACTTGCCGATATTCTTGAAGTGTCTGTTGACTACCTTCTCGGAAGAGAAAACTGATTTTTTAACCGAATCTTTAAATTGCACCGTAGATTTTTTCTGCGGTGCTTTTATTAGCAGACAAAACCGTTGATATAAAAAGAATAACCGCAACAGTAATAGGGAGATGAATGTGATTGACCTCAACAACATTGAAAAATACAGAGAAAACAATCGAATAGAGGCCAAAAAGGCAACAGGCGGATTACCTAAAAGCTTGTGGGAAACATATTCATCCTTTGCAAATACACTCGGAGGAATTATACTTTTAGGTGTAGAAGAATACAGGGACAAATCACTTCATCCCGTAAATCTTCCCGATCCGGATGAACTTATTGAGGAATTTTGGGAGATAGCAAACGATATTCAAAAAGTAAGCACAAACATTCTTTCATATGATGATGTTTATGTGCAAAAAATTGAAGAAAAGCATATTATCGTTATTACAGTGCCAAAAGCCAAAAGATTTGACCGTCCCGTGTATCTTGACGGCAGCATTCATAATTCATACAGAAGAAACGGCGAGGGTGACTACCGCTGTACACTCGACCAAATTAACGCTATGGTGCGTGATTCCGAGATTAAAACACAGGATATGAATATCATCGAATGCATGACTGCTTCCGTATTTAATACCGATTCACTCCATAGCTACCGAATAAAAATGTCAAATGTTAAGCCAAACAATCGGCTTCAAAATTTGCCGGATAAAGATTTCTTGCAGGCAATAGGAGCAATCGGAGTAGGGGAAGACCTTTTGTTTCACCCTACAGCCGCAGGACTTCTTATGTTCGGTAAATCAGAGTTCATCAAAAAAGAATACCCGTCCTATTGTCTTGAATATAAGGAAACAACACAAGGTGATAAACACACAATTATTTCATCAGATTTAAATTCTGACTGTGAAAACCTTTATGATTTCTTTATAAAGGTCTTTGAAAAAATTTCATACGATATAAAACTGACAGCAAACATAAAATCAGACATTACACCGATTACAAGTGCCTTACAGGAAGCTCTTGCAAACTGCCTTATAAATGCCGACTATTATGGTTCAAATGGTGTTGTTGTTATGAAAGATGATGAAAGCATTACAATATCTAATCCAGGTGGATTTAGAGTTGAACTCGACGCCGCAAGAGCGGGCGGTATATCCGACCCCAGAAACACGGCAATTATGCGTATGTTTAATTTGATAGGAATCGGCAGTAACGACGGCTTCGGTATTTCTAATATTTTCTCCGTTTGGAAAAGTCACGGACTTGTTCTGCCGGTCATTGAAGAAAGTTTCAAACCCGAAAACATCACCCTAAAGCTTTCGTTTGTTTCTGAAAGCAAATCAACTAAAACTCAAATTTTACAAAATCGTCCCGATATTGAAACAGACAGACAAGGTGCCGTAATTTCATACATTACTGACAACATCACGGTAACTTCAAAAGAAATTTCCGAACTTCTCGGAATAAGTCATAAAAAATCGAAGCAACTTCTTCACAAACTTATGGCAAAGGATTTTGTTATAATCAAAAACGGAAAATACACCCTAAAAGCATAGAAGGAACTTAATCAAATTTCGGAACATCAATCCGCATAAGCGTTGCTTGTAATTGCTAGGTTGCTTATTTTTGCAAAAGGAAAACCGTCTGCTGTAAGAAAATCCAAAAATAAATTCGCCTATATCTGCCTTTCATGTGCCGCAACAGGGCTGTTCATAACTCTGCTGTTACAAAGTCTTGCAAGACGATCCCACAGGTGCAGTTGTGCCGATTGATAATTTGAGTATGGTTGTTTCAATAATCTTTTCGTACATGATTTTCAAAAAAAATGTCCGCAAAATCAAACATAAGTATTCATATAATAATCGCACACACTTATTTATGCTTTTACAGATTAAATTTAAAATTTACAAATTTGTGTAATTTTGCTTGACAATCACACAAAAAACAAGTACAATAAACAAGGTAAATTACCAATATTTGGAGACGTATCGAAGTGGTCATAACGGACATGACTCGAAATCATGATGCCCCTTGAGGGACGAGGGTTCGAATCCCTCCGTCTCCGCCACCGAAAAAGCCTGTAATCAAGCCGATTATGGGCTTTTTCTTATACCTTTTTCTAAGAGTAAGTGATCAAAGCAGACTTTTGTTTTTCTCTCCGGATTTTCTGCTTAGCCCTCCCTCCAACGACTTCCGAAGTCGCCACCCTCCGGTAGAGCAAGCCCTGTCTCCATCTCCTGTTTTAGACTTGTAATCCAAGTGGGCGCAGATGTTCGCCGTGATGGTAAAATCGCTGTGCCCCAGCCACTCCTGAATGTGCTTGAGGGGAACGCCGTTGGCCAGCAGCAAGCTGGCACAGCTGTGACGCAAATCGTGAAAGCGCATCCGGCGCAGGCCGTGGTCCTCCAAGAATTTTGGGAATGCCGAAGTCAAATAATTGGCCCGCACCCGCTTTACCCTCAAAAAAGCCCCGGAAATCAAGGCTTTCACGGCGCTTAATGTTCGACGCTGCGCCGCCGTCTGGCAGAGTACGCCTTCTGCTTGCGTCGGATGGAGCAGCCACATTCTGGGCAGTATTTCTGCCGGTTACTACTGGGTGCAAAGGGCTTTCCACACCGTTCGTAGGTCCGTGTACGCTACCGGTAAATATCGGCTCAGAGTGCCTTGTAGGCGGGTGTCAGGCGTTTGATCTCATCCAACCTTCTTCACCTCTTTCTCCATCACATAGTTGATGACGCTGATTTTCGGGATCTTCAGCGTCGTGCCGATCTTCACGGCGCGGATGTACCCATAGTTGATCAGCTTGTAGGCCAGCTTGCGGCTGATGCCCAGCATCTCCCGAAGCTCTTTAACGATCACGATGTCTGGGTATTCCGGGAACATCATCTGGTAAAGCTCTCTGAGCTCACTTTTCTTCATAGATTTGAACCTCCTTTGCTTGTTCTGAAGCCGCATTTCTGCGACGGTTTTTGCTTGCTGCCACTCATCCGCATCGTTCCTGCCCCGGAATCTCACCACGGCGTATTGCTTCTTCGGTGCGCTCGTTTCTTTTCGGAAAGTCATGGCATCACTTGCCGGAAGCATATCCTTTGGAGGCGGCAATTCAATTTTCAAGGTACACAGGGAGACAGTCCCCTCAATAGGTAGCCAGCGAGAAGGGCAATTTATAGACCCCTCACTAATCAACTGGGAAATTTTTTCGATTTGTAACGAAAGAACTTTGAAAAATTCTTTGAAAGCCTCTCTACTAACCAACTGGGAAATTTTTCGGATTTGAACG
>ENA-OQEX01000079-OQEX01000079.1-human-gut-metagenome-genome-assembly--contig:-NODE-79-length-56028-cov-7.644282_pt1 | contig 56028 bp, 71 predicted proteins | sample MGYA00242802_ERZ504649 | MGnify/ENA primary metagenome ERZ504649 (study PRJEB26092, sample SAMD00036194) | human gut metagenome | host: Homo sapiens | study: EMG produced TPA metagenomics assembly of...
CTGACCCGCCGGGTGCACGACGCCAGCCCCGGCACCGGCCCGGACTACGACATGCAGGCCCTCTGGCGGGAACCGGACGCGACCGGCGCAGCTGAAATGCTTTGTGCTGTTCAGCCTGCGGGGCATGGCCGCCTACAACTACCACGCCCGGGTGCTGGGCCGCATCGACCCGGAGCTGGACCGGTTCTTCTGTACCGCCCTGCAGGCCGTGGGCGACCCCGGCCAGACCACCGACGCCCTGTGGCAGCTGGTGCAGGCCACAGGAGAAGCCAGCTACCGCTGCATGGAGCTGCTGGACGCGGCCAACACCGGCGCGTTTGGCGATCCGGAACCGGTGCAGGTGCCCCTGACCATTGAAAAGGGGCCGTTCATCGTGATTTCCGGCCACGACCTCTACGACGCACAGCAGCTGCTGGAACAGACCGCAGGCCGGGGCGTCAACGTCTACACCCACTCGGAGATGCTGCCCGCCCACGGCTACCCGGAGCTGAAGCGCCGCTACCCCCACCTCAAGGGCAACTTTGGCACCGCATGGCAGAACCAGCAGCGGGAGTTCGAGGACATCCCCGCGCCCATCCTGTTCACCACCAACTGCATCATGCCCCTGCGCGCCAGCTACGCCGACCGGGTGTTCACCACCTCGGTGGTGGCTTACCCCGGCGTGCCCCACATCGACGAAGGGCGCGACTTTTCCCCGGTGATCGAAAAGGCGCTGGAGCTGGGCGGCTACGCGCAGGACACCCTGCTGCCCGGCCTGAACGGCGGCTCCACGGTGACCACCGGTTTTGCCCGCACCGCCGTGCTGCAGCACGCGGACGAGATCGTGCAGGCGGTGCGGGACGGTAAGCTGCGGCACTTCTTTCTGGTGGGCGGCTGCGACGGCACCCGGCCCAGCCGCCGCTACTACACCGAGTTTGCCCGCCTTACCCCGCCCGACACCATCCTGCTGACCCTGGCCTGCGGCAAGTTCCGCCTGAACGACCTGCCCCTTGGCACCGTGCCGGGCACCGGCCTGCCCCGCATCCTAGACGTGGGCCAGTGCAACGACGCCTACAGCGCCATCCGCATCGCATTGGCGCTGGCCGACGCCTTTGGCTGCGGCGTCAACGACCTGCCCCTCTCGCTGGTGCTGTGCTGGTTTGAGCAGAAGGCCGTGTGCATCCTCATCGCGCTGCTGGCGCTGGGCATCCGGAACATCCGGCTGGGGCCTACCCTGCCCCCGTTCCTCTCGCCGGTCGTTGTGGCTGCCCTGCAGCAAAAGTACGATTTAAAAGCCGTAACAACGCCGGAAAATGACCTGCAGGCCATTCTGGGCAGACATTGAGCCTGCACTGTTCTCACTATAGCTACAACTGACCGCCATACGCGGCGTTTCGCACAAGAAGTGGTGTAAAGCAGTTGTCATATTTGGTGCAGCTGACACTTGAAGATTTTTCAGCGTTCAGTATAATAATAGTTACCGGAACAAAGGCGTTCCGCAAGGGTAAAGTATGCCCTTGCGGGGCGCTTTTCTTTTTTGTCAAAATGCGGAGGGTGCCGCACCGGTGAGGATTTTAGATAAGGATGGGAAAGTCTATGGAAAACTTTACAGAGCAGAAAAACACCCTTGGTCTGTACGATCCACAGTTTGAGCACGATGCCTGCGGCATTGGCGCTGTGGTGGATATCAAGGGCCGCAAAAGCCACCAGACCGTGGACGACGCGCTGGCCATTGTGGAACGGCTGGAGCACCGTGCCGGCAAGGATGCCGAGGGCAAGACCGGCGACGGTGTGGGCATTTTGCTGCAGATCAGCCACAAGTTCTTCTCCAAGGTGGCCGAAGAACTGAACATCAGCCTTGGCAACGAGCGCGAGTACGGTGTGGGCATGTTCTTCTTCCCTCAGAGCGAACACCTGCGTGCGCAGGCCATGAAGCTGTTCGAGGTGGTCACCCGCAAGGAAGGCCTCGAATTTCTGGCATGGCGCAAGGTTCCCGTGAACCCGGATGCCGTGGGCCAGAAAGCCCGCGACTGTATGCCTGCTATCTGGCAGTGCTTCATCAAAAAGCCCGCCAAGGTGAGCAAGGGCATCGATTTTGACCGCAAGCTGTACATTGTGCGCCGCGTGTTCGAGCAGGCCAGCAACGGCACTTATGTGCCCAGCCTGTCCAGCCGCACCATCGTGTACAAGGGCATGTTCCTTGTGCACGACCTGCGCCTGTTCTATACCGACCTGCAGGACGAGGATTATGAATCCGCTATCGGCATGGTGCACAGCCGCTTCTCCACCAACACCAACCCCAGCTGGATGCGCGCACACCCCAACCGCTTCATCCTGCACAACGGCGAGATCAACACCATCAAGGCAACACGGATGCCATGCTGGCCCGTGAAGAGAGCATCTCCAGCTCCATCATGCAGGACGACATGAACAAGATCCTGCCCATCATCAACACTTCCGGCTCCGACTCCGCCATGCTGGATAACGCGCTGGAATTCATGGTGATGAACGGCATGGATCTGCCGCTGGCCGTGATGATCACCATTCCCGAGCCGTGGGAGAACAACAAGAACATCAGCCAGAAAAAGCGCGATTTCTACCAGTATTATGCCACCATGCTGGAGCCTTGGGATGGCCCCGCTGCCATCCTCTTCTCGGACGGCGACGTGATGGGCGCTGTGCTGGACCGCAACGGTCTGCGCCCCAGCCGCTATTACATCACCAAGGACGGCCGCATGATCCTGTCCTCCGAGGTGGGTGTGTTGGAATGCGAACCGGATAATATTTTGGTCAAGGATCGTCTGCGCCCCGGCAAAATGCTGCTGGTGGACACCGTGAAGGGCGAAGTGGTGGACGACGAAAAGCTCAAGGAGTTCTACGCCAGCCGTGAGCCTTACGGCGAGTGGATCGACCGCAACCTTGTGGAGCTGGCCAGACTGAAAATTCCCAACGTGAAGGTGGAAAGCTACACTGGCGATCAGCTCACCCGCCTGCAGAAGGTGTTCGGCTACAAGTATGAGGATGTGAACACCATGATCCTCTCCATGGCACGGGCAGGCGCAGAGCCTTCCGGCGCTATGGGCACCGACACCCCGCTTGCTGTGCTGAGCAACCAGCATCCGCCGCTGTTCAATTACTTCAAGCAGCGCTTTGCGCAGGTCACCAACCCGCCCATTGATGCCATCCGCGAAAAGGTGGTCACTTCCACCAGCGTGTATATTGGCGCACACGGCAACCTGCTGGAGGACAAGCCCGAGAACTGCAAGGTGCTCAAGGTGCACAACCCCATCCTGACCAGCACCGACCTGCTCAAGATCAAATACATGAACGTGCCCGGCTTCAAGGTAGCCACGGTGTCCATCAACTACTATAAGAATACCAGTCTGGAAAAGGCCATCGACCGCGTATTTCTGGAGGTCGACCGCGCCTACAAGGATGGTGCAAACATCATCATCCTTTCTGACCGCGATGTGGATGAATACCACGTGACCATTCCCAGCCTGCTGGCAGTTTCCGCGGTTTCGCAGTACCTGATCCGCACCAAGAAGAGCACCGCACTGGCCCTGATCCTGGAAAGTGCAGAGCCGCGCGAGGTGCACCACTTTGCCGCTCTGCTGGGCTACGGTGCCTGCGCCATCAACCCCTATCTGGCACATGAGACCATCGGCCAGCTCATCGACGAAGGCCTGCTGGACAAAGATTACTATGCAGCCGTGGAGGACTACGACAACGCCATCCTCAGCGGCATTGTGAAGATTGCCTCCAAGATGGGCATTTCCACCATCCAGAGCTACCAGAGCAGCCAGATCTTTGAGGCTGTGGGCATCTCCAAGGATGTCATCGACAAATACTTCACCGGCACGGTGAGCCGTGTGGGCGGCATTACCCTTTCGGACATTCAGGCCGATGTGGAAGCCCAGCACAACGCAGCCTTCGACCCGCTGGGTCTGGACATCAACATGGAGCTGGCCGACAGCGGCGCACACAAGTTCCGCAGCGGCAAGGAAGAACACCTGTTCAACCCCCAGACCATCCACCTGTTCCAGAAAGCCTGCTGGACGAACGACTACTCGGCTTTCAAGCAGTTCACCAGCACCGTGGACAATATGGGTGCTGACGGCGTGCATCTGCGCAGCCTGCTGGACTTCAACTATGCTCCTGACGGCGGCATCCCGCTGGAAGAGGTGGAGCCGGTAAGTTCCATCGTCAAGCGGTTCAAGGGCGCAGCCATGAGCTACGGTGCCCTGAGCAGTGAAGCCCATGAGACCATTGCCATTGCCCTGAACCGTCTGGGCGGCCGCAGCAACACCGGCGAGGGCGGCGAACCCGAAGAGCGCTACCACAGCGAGAGCAATTCCAAAATCAAGCAGGTGGCTTCCGCACGCTTTGGTGTAACGAGCAAATACCTCGTTTCTGCGGAAGAGATCCAAATCAAGCTGGCACAGGGTGCAAAGCCCGGTGAGGGCGGCAACCTGCCCGGTGCAAGGTATATCCGTGGATTGCAAAGACCCGCCACAGCACCACCGGTGTGGGCTGATCTCTCCCCCGCCGCACCACGATATCTACTCCATCGAGGACCTTGCAGAGCTGATCTACGACCTGAAGAACGCCAACCGCAGCGCCAACATCAATGTCAAGCTGGTCAGTGAGGCCGGCGTTGGCACCATTGCGGCCGGTGTTGCCAAGGGCGGCGCACAGGTCATTCTGGTGTCCGGCTACGACGGCGGCACCGGTGCAGCACCGCGTACTTCCATCAAGCACGCTGGCCTGCCGTGGGAGCTGGGCATCGCCGAGACCCATCAGACCCTGATCCTGAACGGCCTGCGCACCCGCGTGCGCATCGAAAGCGACTCCAAGCTGCTCTCCGGCCGCGATGGTTGCCATCAGCTGTATGCTGGGCGCAGAGGAGTTCGGCTTCGGCACTACCCTGCTGATGGCCGAGGGCTGCGTGATGATGCGTGTGTGCAATCTGGATACTTGCCCCATGGGCATCTGCACCCAGAACCCGGAGCTGCGCAAGAACTTCAAGGGCAAGCCGGAATACATCATCAACTACCTCACCTTTGTGGCCGAGGAGCTGCGCGAGTACATGGCAAAGCTGGGCGTGCGCACCATCGATGAACTGGTGGGCCGCACCGACCTGCTCAAGGTCAAGCCTGCCGCACCCGGCAGCCGCGCTTCCAAGATGGATCTCGACTGCATCCTGCACAACCCTGCCATCGAGAACAGCAATGTTCACTTCGTGAAGGAGGACACCTACGACTTCCATCTGGAAAACACCCTCGATATGAAGGTGCTGATGAAGAAGTTCAAGCTCAGCAGCAAGAATGCCCAGAGCGTGACGCTGGATGTCTCCAACACCGACCGCGCCTTTGGTGCCATCTTTGGCAGCGAGATCACCCGCAAATACGGCAACAGCCTGCCGGATGATGTTTACACCGCCCACTGTGTGGGTGCAGGCGGCCAGAGCTTGGTGCTTCATCCCGGGCGGCCTGACGCTGGACCTTGTGGGCGACTGCAACGACTACATGGGCAAGGGCCTGTCCGGCGGCAAGATCGTCGTGCGCCCGCCCAAGGGCATCACGTTCAAGCCCGAGGAGAACATTATCACCGGCAACGTGGCCCTGTACGGTGCTACCAGCGGCAAGGCGTTTATTTCCGGCGTGGCCGGTGAGCGCTTCGCCGTGCGCAACAGCGGTGCCACCGCCGTTGTGGAGGGCGTTGGCGACCACGGCTGCGAGTACATGACCGGCGGCACGGTTGTGGTTCTGGGCCAGACCGGCAAGAACTTTGCAGCCGGTATGACCGGCGGCATCGCCTACGTGCTGGACGAGAACTGGGACTTCTACCAGCGCGTGAACAAGGAGACCGTCAGCCTGGAGCCTGTGGAGCACAAGTACGATGTTGCCACCCTGAAAGAGCTGATCCGCGAACATGTGGAGGCCACCGGCTCTCCCCGCGGCAAAGAGATTCTTGACAACTTCAGCGAATTCCTGCCCAAGTTCAAGAAAGTTCTGCCCTACGATTATGACCGTATGCTGCGTGTGATCGCATCCGTTGAGGAGCGCGGTCTGGACGGCGAGCAGGCACAGATCGAAGCATTCTACACGGTGCAGAAGAAGAAGTAAGGAGGGCAGCGTTATGGGTAAGACAACTGGATTTATCGACTATACGCGCAAAACCAGCACGGATGTTCCGCCGCTGGAACGCATTGAAAACTTTAACGAATTTCACGTCTGGCTCTCCCGCGAGGAGCAGCAGACGCAGGCAGCACGCTGCATGGACTGCGGTGTTCCCTTCTGTCAGGCCGGCATGATGATTGGCGGCATGGCCTCCGGCTGCCCGCTGAACAACCTCATCCCGGAGTGAACGACCTTGTTTATCATGGCAAGTGGGAGCTGGCCATGCATCGGCTGATGGCCACCAACCGTTTTCCGGAGTTCACCAGCCGGGTGTGCCCTGCCCTGTGTGAAGCAGCCTGCACCTGCGGCGATGTGACCGGCAGCAGCGTGACCGTGCGCGAGAACGAGCACGCCATTATCGAAACGGCTTACGCCAAGGGCTGGCTGCACGCCGCACCGCCGCCCTCCCGCACCGGCAAGAGCGTAGCCGTGGTGGGCAGCGGCCCCTCCGGCCTTTCGGTGGCCGAATACCTGAACAAGCGCGGCCACGCCGTGACTGTGTTCGAGCGTGCAGACCGCGTGGGCGGCCTGCTGATGTACGGCATCCCCAACATGAAGCTGGACAAATCCGTCATCGAGCGCCGCATCAAGATCATGCAGGCTGAGGCGTGGAGTTCCGCACCAACATGGATGTGGGCGGGGCTGTTGCCGCCGAAGAGCTGCTGAACGGCTACGATGCCGTGGTGCTGTGCTGCGGTGCCAAGAAGGCCCGCGACCTGAATGTGCCCGGCCGCGATGCAAACGGCGTGCACTTGCCGTGGACTACCTGACCAGCGTGACCAGAAGTCTGCTGGACAGCCAGTTCGCGGACGGCAAGGCCATCGATGCCAAGGGCAAAAATGTTCTGGTGATCGGCGGCGGTGATACCGGCAACGACTGTCAGGGCACCGCCCTGCGGCAGGGCTGCACCGATCTGGTGGCACTGGAAATGATGCCGCAGCCGCCCAAGGAGCGTGCAGCCTCCAACCCGTGGCCGGAGTGGCCCCGTGTGCTGAAGGTGGACTACGGCCAGACCGAGTGCCTTGCAAAGTTCGGCAAGGACCCGCGCGTGTACCAGACCACCGTGAAGGAATTTTTGAAGGATGATGCAGGCAATCTGACCGGTGCTATCATCTCCTACCTGAAGCCGGAGCGGAACCCCGAGACCGGTCGTACCAGCATGGTACCCACCGGTGAAGAATTTACCTACAACTGCCAGCTGGCGTTCATCGCCGCAGGCTTTACCGGCTGCGAAAGCTACGTGGCCGATGCATTTGGTGTGGAGCTGACCGCCCGCGGCAACGTGGCAGACCACAGCTTCAAGACCAACGTGGAAAAGGTGTTCGTTTGCGGCGATATGCGCCGCGGACAGAGCCTTGTGGTGTGGGGCCTGCGCGAAGGCCGCGACTGCGCCGCCGAGGTAGACCGCTACCTGATGGGTTACACCAATCTCTAACTAAGCCATTCTCTTTCCTATCCTAAACAAGCAGAAGCGGGGGCCTTTGCAAGGCTCCCGCTTCTGCTTTTGTTTTTTAGTCTGTATTGTATTCCGGTTCCGTGGGGGTAGGATCTGTTGTTTCCGGAGGGGCCGGCTCTGTCGTGGTGGGTTCGGTAGCGGCGGGTTCCTCCGGTGTTACCGTGATCTGCACACTGGGGTCTGCCGCAATATACACGGTGATCACCGTGCCCACTTCCACCTTGGTGCCCGGCTCCTCGCTGGTACGCACCACGCAGCCGGATGCATAGGAGCCATCGTTCACCACCATAAAGCAGCTGGCCACAAGGCCCCTCGCTTCCAGTTCCTTTACCGCGCCATCCTGCGTAAAGCCGATGATATTGGGCATCTCGGCCATCTGCGGGCCTTTGCTCACCACCAGCTGTATGGTCTCCCCTGCCTTGAGCACAGTGTCCGCGCTCGGCTCCTGCTGGATGATCTGGCCCGCCGGGGCGGTATCGCTGTATTCCTCGGTGACGTAGAACAGATACATGCTGGTATATTCCCGGTTGTTCTGCACCTGCGTGTAGTCCATGCCAATAAAGTTCGGCACAAGGTTCTGCGGCACCATCACCTCGCTGCTGGCCGGTTCCGACTCCGCAGCCGACGCGGCAGGCTGGTGGATGTGCTGGCTCAGCACGCTCCACAGCGTGAGCAGAATGAGGATGGACAGCAGGATCACGATGCCCGCCAGCAGCGCTTTTAAGCTGAGCAGATGCTCCTTGCGTTCCGGCTCCGGCTGGGCTGTGCGCACCGGAGTCTCCGGCTTCATGGTGCGGGTCAGCTCGGCGGTGTATTCCTTGGAAGAAAGGGCCTGATACAGCTGCGGCACGGTCTGGATGCGCTCCATGGGCCGCAGGCGCAGGCCCAGCTGCAGCACCTGCGAGACGTACAGCGGCAGGCTGCCGTTCACCGATTTTGCGCGTGGGTTGGAGTCTGCCACTATGCGCTGCGCTGCAGGCACCGGGGCCTGCCCGCACACCATGCGGTAGAACACGGCCGCAAGGTGTATTCATCGGTATAGCGGCCCTCGAACTCTGCGGTGGAATACTGCTCCGGGGCGGAATAGCTTCGTACAGCTGTTCGTGCAGGCCGCTGCCCGCCGTGCGCAGGCCCACCGTGGCATAGCCTGCCAGACGGCAGCGGTCGTTTTCCATCACGCGGATGTTCTCCGGGCAGATACCGCGGTGCACCAGACCGATCTTGTGCATGGCGCTACGCCTTCAAACACCGGCTGCAGCATGGCGCAGGCATCGTCCGGGCGGATGGTGCCGGGGTGGTTTTCCAGCCACTGATCCAGCGGGGTGCCGCCCAGATTTTCCAGAATGGCGTAAACGCTGTTATTGGCTTCCACCACATCCAGCACGGCTTCCAGACCATTGGCCGGAGTGATGCGCTGGATGGAGCGGTACAGGTCCGCAAAATCCATGCGGGTGGTCTTGAACAGCACCTCACTGCCGGTCTTGGGCCGCAGGGTGCTTTCTGCCGTGCGCTCCGCCGTGAGGGTAATGGGCAGATATTCCTTGATGGTCACCCGGAAACGGCCCAGATTCTCTGCACCGCGGTAGAGGATGCCCTCGCCGTCGATGCTCAGCATTTCCCCTACGGTGTAGCGCCCGGCCAGCACGGTGCCCACCGGCAGAGTGCCGCCGGGGTTGCGCCCGGCAAAGCTTTTGCCGCAGTGCGGGCAGCTTTGTGCTGCTCCGGGCAGCGGCTGCAGGCAGTATGGACACAGGCGTGTTGCTTCCATTGTGGTCTCCTTATACCGTTTTGCGCCGCAGCAGGCTCATGGGCGGCAGCTCCGGCGTGGGAATGGTGTATTTTTCCATGGCATGCGGGGTGCTCTCCACCCGCTCACCGGCTTCGTTTTCGATCCACTCAGGGTTCAGCGGAATGCTGCGGCCATCCGGGCAGAGGGCTTCCAGAGTGTCGCCTAGGCTCCACTTGCCGCGCTGCTGGCAGGAGGCAACGCCGTTCTCCCAGCCGTCCACCGTGCCCACAAACTCCCACTCGCGGATGTAAGTAGCGCTGTCGGTGGCCTGTCTGGCCTGCTCGCGGCCAAAGTAGAAGCCCGGCGAGTAATGGCGGTGGCTGGTACGGGTAAGCTCCTCGTACACTTCAGCAGGCAGCTCAAAGTTGTCGTTGAGCGGGTCGGCCAGATAAGCGTCCAGCGCCCTGCGGTAGCGGCGGTAACGCTTGCCACATAGTAGAAGGTCTTGGCACGGCCCTCGATCTTCAGGCTGTCCACACCGGCCTTGCAGATCAGATCAAGGAAAGGCGCGGTACACATATCATTGGCGTTGAGGATGTAGCTGCCGTTCTCGTTCTCGCCGATCTCGTACAGCTGGCCCGGACGGGTCTCCTCGCTGAGATAGTATTTCCAGCGGCAGGGCTGGGCGCACTGGCCGCGGTTCGCGTCGCGGCCCGCCATGTAGTTGGAAAGCAGGCATCGGCCCGAAACGCTCATGCACATAGCACCGTGCACAAAGGCTTCGATCTCCAGCTCCGGCGGTGTTTTATCGCGCAGGATCGCAATATCCTGCAGGGTCATCTCACGGGCCAGCACCACGCGCTTTGCGCCCATGTTGTAGGCGGCGCGGGCCGCAGCCCAGTTGGTGATGCCTGTCTGGGTGGACATGTGCACATCGATATCCGGTGCAAAGGTCTTGCAGGCATCCAGCACACCAAGGTCTGCCACGATAAAGGCATCCACACCGGCCTTGGCTGCTTCCTTGATGGCCTCGGGCAGGCGGTCGGCTTCCTCGTTGGTGGGCAGGGTGTTCATGGTCAGGTAGACCTTGCGGCCGCGGGCGTGAGCGTAGATGACACCCTCGGCCAGCTGTTCCGGCGTAAAGTTGGCCGGAGCAGACCGCATTCCAAATTCAGGCAGGCCGCAGTAAACGGCATCGGCACCGTAGTTGATGGCATAGCGCAGGCGTTCCAGATCGCCTGCCGGGGCCAGCAGTTCCGGGATTTGCAGCATAGTTCAAATTCCTCTCATTTTTCCGTATTCACAGTTTTGTTCACTTGTGCTGCCTTCTGGCAGTTTGCGTTGTGTTCGCTCAGGGTGCGGGCATAATAATAGCTGCCCTTGAGGTCGGTCACAAAGAAATAGGCATCCTTGGCCTCCTCATTGGGCTGGGGGACCAGCGCTGCCCTGATGGCCGCAATGCCGGGGTTCGAGATCGGCCCGGCAGGCAGGCCCTTGCAACTGTAGGTATCATACGCAGCCACGATATTTTCCGGGATATGATCCCAGCCGCCATAGTAGGGTGCCACCCAGTTCCAGAGGTAATTGTTGTCACTGTCGCTCTGGATATAGCTGGAGGTGTTGCTCTGCAGGCGCGGTAGGGTGAATCCGCAGCCAGACGGTTGCGGAACACCTGTGCCACGTTCGAGTCCTGACTGTTGCCTGCTTCCTCCTGCACAAAGGATGCCAGTGTGATCAGCTGGGGCAGGGTCATATCTTGCTTTTTAAGTTCTGCATACATCTCATCGGTGATCTGTGCATCGAACTGGGCATAGAAGGTGGCTACATAGTTGTGCACGGTGTCGTCCTTTAAAAATTCGTAGGTTTCCGGGAAGAGATAGCCCTCGCACTTCATAAAGCGGTCCGGCGCGTCGGCATCGTCCGGCACGTACTGCCAGAAGGTGTATTCGCTGAAATCGCCCTCGTTGGCTTCCTTCAGGAAATCCTCGGCGCTGCACAGCCCGGCGGCTTCCATCTTCTGGGCAATGGCAATGGCCGTGGTTCCCTCTGGGATGGTCACGCGCACCGTTTCGGCCTTAGCGTAAGTGGACAGGACCGCAATAATGGCATCGTAAGAGCAGGCGCTCTTCTGCAGGGTAAAATCGCCATACTGCAGCTTTGATGCCGCGCCCTTTTGCCCCACATACCAGCGGAACAGATAGGCCGAGCGGATCACACCCGCATCCTTGAGCTTTTGCGCAATGACGGAAACGCCGCTGCCTGCGGGATGCTCACCGTTATCTCCGTGCCGGGTCTGCCATTGCCGCTGATCTCGTTGTGCGCAAACAGCAGCGCCCCGCCAACGGCCAGCGCCAGCAGTACCACCAGCACCAGCAGGATCTTCCCTACACCGCCTTTTTTGCGGGTGTTTTTTTCGTGTGCCATAAGCACCTTCCTTTTATCTTAGTTTTCCAGCATCAGGCGCATGTAGCTTTCGGCTACATCAAAGGGTTCGGCATCAAAGCGGATCATGCCGTAGTCCTGCCGGGTGCCCTCGCCGAGGAACAGCGGCTGGGATGCGCCCACGGTAATGACCGCCTTTTCCACAATGACTTCCTTTTCGCGGGCGGCTTCCATCAGTACTTCGGCGGCGCGGTCATTGTCGGCCTGCAGCTCCACAAAGTAAAGCGTATCCTCCTTGCGGAAATAAATACCATAGCCGTGGGCGCTGGAAACGATGGTGGCACCGGAGGAGTACAGATCTCCCAGCACCACGGCCATGCGCTCCGGGGTCAGCTGCACGGTATCGGGCCAGAAGCGCTCCCGCAGCTCACACAGCTTTTTGGCGGTGACGGAGTCAAACTCCGCCTGGCTCCACAGGTTGCGCTCCACCTCGCGCGGCAGGCAGCGCAGGGCGAAGGCCCATGCAAAGCCTTATCCTGCAGCAGTGCGGCCTGCTCCGGGCTGGTGGGCACCGCCACCGTAAAGCCTGCGCCGCGCAGCTTCTGCTGGGCACACAGATAGTCCACAAGACCCGCCAGGATCAGGCTGCCCTCGCCGCACAGACCGTACAGGTAGGTGCCGCTGCGGCCCTGCAGCGTGACCGGCACAGCCAGCACCACCGCAGCGATCTCGTCATTTTCCTCGGCCACATAGACGTTCTGCTCGCCTGCAAACTGCTCAATGGCCTTTTTGGCAAATTCTTCTGATTCATTGCGCTGGCTCTGCCATAAAGCCAGCACTGCCGGTTTATCTTCCGGCTGCATCAAACGATACATCTGTCAGGATGCCCCCTCTTATCGAAAATTATGTCAGCTGCTTCAACACGATCTCCTGCACTTCGGCCTGAATGTCTTCGATGCTGCGCATGTTGTCCCCGCTGGTGCAATGCACGACGGCCCAGCCAAGGTGCGCGGCACAATACTCGGCGGCGCAGCGGCTGCGGGCAAGATACTCGGTATCCTTCTCGTGCACATCCTTCCTGCTCTCATCGCCGTGGTAACGCTGGGTCATAAGCTTCTGGCTCACGGCGGGGTCTACCTGTAAGTAGATCACCTCATCCGGCGCAGGCAGGCCCAGCAGATGGAACTCAAAATCAAACAGCCAGCCGAGAAAACTCTCCCACTGCTCCGGCGGCAGCTTGGAACACTGGTGCACCGCGTTGGAGGTGGTGTAGCGGTCGGCAATGACGATGCCGCCATTCTCGTAAAAACTGCCCCAGTCCTTTTTGTAGCTGGCATAGCGGTCCACCGCATAAAGCTGGAGGCTGCATAGGCGTTTACATCGTCCGGGTGCTGGCCGAACTGCCCTGCCAGATACATTTTTACAAGGGCGCTGGAGTCACTGCCGTAGTCCGGGAAGCTCACCTCGCGCACCGCAAGGCCCTGTGCAGCCAGATACCCGGCCAGCAGCTTTGCTTGCGTGGCCTTGCCGCTGCCGTCCAGTCCTTCAATGGCGATCAGTTTTCCCTTGCTCATACGCCTGCAGCCTCCTTGATGGATGCATATTTTGCGCGCACCTCGGCTGTTTTGCCGCAGCACATCCTGCCTTCCGGGCAGGGGCCGGATACACAGGCCGGGCCGGACTTTGCAAAGATATGCGGTGCCACCGGGTACACCAGCTCAAACATTTTTTCGGCCAGCTCCCGGATCTCCCACTGGGCGCGGCTGCAGCAGCGCAGGTGGAAAAAGTTCTGCAGGCTGCGGGCATTCATGGTGACCACCATCTTGGTCTCGCAGGCGTTGGGCAGTACAAAGCGGGCATCCTCGTTGGCCTGCTTGCTGGCCTTGGCGCGGGCCTGCTTTTCCGGCATTCCCTCAGCCATCAGGCGGACGGTGTGGCCTTCTTCCAGCTTGTGGGCAAGGTCGAGGTAGCGCTTTGCGTCCTCTTCCATGCTGGCAAGGAAAGCTTCCTTTGCTTCTGGGATGGCTTCGATCTCGGGCGGTACCACATAGCGGAAATCGTCCAGCCGCACATAGCGCTGGCTCTGCACACTGAAGGATGCAATGCGGTGGCGGGTGATCTGCGCCAGCAAAGTGCGGCTGACCCCCTCGATGCCAAAGGTGAAGCTGGCATGTTCAATGGGGCTGGCATGGCCCAGATCGCTGAGCATGGTCAGGAACTTCGCGGTCTTTTCCTCGGTCAGGCCGTCCAGCAGGTCGGTGATGTGCGCATCGGAATAGCAGAGCTTTGCCGCTGCAGCCACCACCTTTTCCGGTTCCGGGGTATGTGCAATCAAACGAACAGTCATCATAAGTGTGTTATTCCTCCGCAGTGATTTTGGTCAGGGGCGCAAAATTGGCCATGGTCTTTTTGATGCCCACCTTTTCAAAGTTGATCTCCACGATCTGATCTCCGGCGGCAGGCTTCACAGCCACTACCTGACCGCGTCCGAACACCTTGTGCTCCACAAGATCGCCCGGCTCATAGTGTTTTGCGCCTTTTGCAGCGGTTTTTGCTGCCGGGGTGCCTGTAAAGGAGATTTGCTTTGCAGATTTTTTCTGCGTTGTTCCGTCAGAATATGCAGAACTGTAATCAGAACCATATTCCGTACCTGCGCCGCTGCGGCCATAGCCGGAACTATATCCGCTCTGGCTCTGGCCCCGGTTTGCATAGGCCGAGCCAAAGCCGCGGCCCTCGTCCGCGTTGTATTCGCGGTTCAGGTAGCCGCTGCGATTGCTATAGCCGCTTCCGTAGCCGCCCGAACCGTACCCACTGGCGCTGCGGCCCCATCCGGACGGCCCGGAGTAACCGGACGCACCACCGGGCACCGTATCACGATAGCTGTCGCCCCAGCCGCCAAAGCGGGAGCGCTGTTCCAGCACCGGGCTGCGGGTCTCCTCGATATACTCCGGCTCGATCTCCCGCAAAAAGCGGCTCGGCTCGTTGCGCTGGGTGCGGCCATACAGCATCCGGGAAACGCTGTTGGAGATGTACAGCTCCTTCTTGGCGCGGGTGATGCCACGTAGGCAAGGCGGCGCTCCTCTTCCAGATCGGCTTCGGAATACTTGCTCATCTCGCTGGGGAACACGCCCTCCTCCATGCCAATCAGGAACACATACGGAAATTCCAGACCCTTGGCGGAGTGGATGGTCATGAGCACCACCTGATCGGCGCTCTCGTTATAGCTGTCGATATCGCTGATGAGGCGATATCTTCCAGATAGCCTTCCAGCGTGGCTTCCTCACCGTGCTGGTCGCAGTAGTTCTTGACGTTGTTGACCAGCTGACCAAGGTTCTGCAGGCGGTCAGCCGCATCCTCGTGGCCCTTGGCTGCATCGGCTTCCAGCATGGCCTTATAGCCGGTCAGCTCGATCACATCGGCTGCAAACTCGTCCAGCGTGCGGGTCTCCAAAGAATCCTGCAGGCGCTGATAGATCTGCCAGAACTTGAGCAGCGGCATTACGGCGCGGCTGAGCTTTGCATATTGGTCGGCATGGCCGATGATGTCCAGCATGCTCACGCCCTCCTGCGCGGCCAGATCGGCAATCACCTCCACGGTGGTGGCACCGATCTTGCGGGCAGGCTCGTTGATGATGCGGCGCAGGCGCACATCATCGCGGGGGTTCGCCACGATGGACATGTAGGAATGGATATCCTTGACCTCTTTGCGGTCGTTGAAGCGCTGGCCGCCCACGATCTTGTGGGGGATGCCTGCACGGGTAAAGTAGCTTTCGATGGGGGCCGATTGGGCGTTCATGCGGTAGAGGATGGCGTGGTCGGCCAGATGTCCGCCCTCTTTCAGGTGCTGGCCGATCACATCCGCGATGTGGCTGGCCTCGTCCTGCTCGTTCTCGGCGGTGTACACCTGCACCTTATCGCCCTCGCCATTGCTGGTCCACAGGGTCTTGCCCTTGCGCTCGGTGTTGTGCTGAATGACACAGTTCGCCGCGTTCAGGATATTGGACGTAGATCGGTAGTTTTGTTCCAGACGGATGGTCTTGGTGCCCGGGTAAATGCGCTCGAAATTAAGGATGTTCTCAATGGTAGCGCCGCGGAAGCGGTAGATGCTCTGGTCATCATCGCCCACCACGCAGATGTTCTTTTCCGGGCCGGTGAGGAGGCTCACCAGACGGAACTGCGCCACACTGGTGTCCTGATACTCGTCCACCAGCAGATAGCGGTATTTGTTCTGGTAGAAATCCCGCACATCCTTGTGCTCGGCCAGCAGCTGCACAGTCTGGTAGATCAGGTCGTCAAAGTCGAATGCTCCGGCTTCCTTCAGGCGCTTTTCGTAGGCCGCGTAGATGCGGGCCGTCAGCGCGCCTTTGGTATCTTTTGCGGGGCTGGCAAGGGCCTGTTCCGGGCTGACAAGCTGATCCTTCCATCGGCTCATCTGGTTGATTGCAGCCTTGATGGGCAGGAACTTATCGTCCACATTCAGGTCTTTGTAGACCGCCTTCATCACACGCTGGGAATCATCGGTATCATAGATAGTAAAGCTGCGCGGATAGCCGATCTCCTCCGCCCAGCGGCGCAGGATGCGTACACAGGCCGAGTGGAAGGTGGAAGCGAACACTTCGTCGCCCTCCTCGCCGCCCAGCATCCGGCGCAGACGTTCCTTCAGCTCCCCTGCTGCCTTGTTGGTAAAGGTAATGGCCATCACGTTCCAGCTGCGCACAGCGTTCTGGCGCAGCATCCCGTCCAGCCAGCTGGGGGCGGCAGTGCCGGTCATGATGGCGTTGCGCAGAGCCTTGATATCGTCCTCCGTGGCCGGGCGCGGTGTCTGTTTGGAGCCGTGGGCCGAGCCGAACCGGATGAGGTTTGCAATGCGGTTTACCAGCACGGTGGTCTTGCCGCTGCCTGCACCAGCAAGGATGAGCAGCGGGCCATCGGTGGTAAACACTGCCTGCCGCTGCATATCGTTCAGGCGGCCAAACTGTTTTTCAATATAGGTATCGCGCAGAGCGCAGAATTCCTGTGTGAGATCTGTTGCCATGGTTTCCCCTGTTCCTTCTATGTTTATACTATCAAAATACAGTATACCACATTTCAAAACGATTGAGAATAGCCGCCGCGTTCGCTCTGGCTATTTTCAGCGGAAAAAATATTTTTATAATTTGTAACTCCGAAAAGCCTGCGGGCTTTTCGGAGTTACTTTTTCACGAAAGAGGTCGTAGAGAAAAATTGCATCTGATAAAACAGCAGCCGTTTTTCGTTACGGCCTTTTTGTGAAAATGTGTTTGGAGCAGCCCGCAGGCTGCGACAAACACGAAATAAATAATATAATTTCCTTATTTTATGCCCAAAGCAAACGCGGCGGGCATTTCAAATCGTAAAACAAAAACCGCCCGGCAGCTCTTGCGAACCGACGGGCGGAAAAAATGCTTTTCAGAAAGCGCTTAGCTGAAAATGTTGATCAGGATACCAGCAGCAACGGCAGAACCGATAACACCGGCCACGTTGGGGCCATTGCGTGCATCAGCAGGAAGTTGGAGGGATTCTCGCTCTGGCCAACCTTCTGGGAAACGCGAGCGGCCATAGGCACAGCGGAAACGCCTGCGGAACCGATCAGCGGGTTCACCTGACCGCCGGTCAGCACATACATCAGCTTGCCGAACAGCACACCGGCGGCAGTGCCGAAGGAGAATGCGATCAGGCCCAGCACGATGATGAACAGGGTGCGGGTGTTCAGGAAGGTGTTTGCAGAGGTGGTGCAGCCAACGGACAGTGCCAGGAAGATGGTGATAATGTTCATCAGCTCATTGCCGGCAGTCTTCTGGATGCGATCCACCACGCCGCACTCCTTCATCAGGTTGCCCAGCATCAGCATACCCACCAGAACGGCGGCATCCGGAACGATCAGGGAAACGATGATGGTGACCATGATGGGGAAGATGACCCTCTCGGTCTTGGAGACGGTGCGCAGCTGCTTCATCACGACGGTACGTTCCTTCTTGGTGGTCAGTGCCTTCATGATGGGCGGCTGGATCACGGGCACCAGCGCCATGTAACTGTAGGCCGCCACAGCGATGGAGCCCAGCAGCTCAGGAGCCAGACGGGAGGTAACGAAGATAGCGGTAGGACCGTCTGCACCGCCGATGATGGAGATAGCAGCGGACTGCTTCTGGGTGAAGTCCACCAGACCGGTAGCGGTCAGCAGACGAGCGCCCATGTAAGTACCGAAGATGCCGAACTGAGCGGCAGCGCCCAGCAGCAGGCTCTTGGGGTTGGAGATCAGGGGTGCGAAGTCGGTCATGGTGCCGATGCCCAGGAAGATCAGCGGCGGGTAGATGCCCAGCTTAACGCCCATGTAGAGCATATCGGCCAGACCACCGTTGTTCAGGATCTCCACCCACATGGGGTGTTCCAGACCGTCACCGACGAAATATTGCATGTGGATAACGCCGCTGCCGGGCAGGTTTGCCAGGATCATGCCGAATGCCATGGGCAGCAGGATCAGCGGCTCAAACTCTTTGACGATGGCCAGGTACAGCAAAAAGCAGCCCACGCAGATCATAACTGCGTACAGGTAGCCGCCCGGCTCGCCAAACTTCGCAAAGCCGGAGCTTTGGAAAATACCGACCAGAGTATCAATAAACTGTGTCATGCTCTTCCTCCTCTGTTAAAATGGTGCGGTGGTGTCGTTTACACCCGCATTGCCCCAGCCGTTCTTGCTGCGGCGCACAGCCTTGAGGGTGTACTTGCCGTTGCCCATTGCATGGATTGCTGCCATAATGGCGGCGATCACATCACCGGGAATGCCCTCTTCCACCTGAGGAGCGGGAGCAGCTGCGGCCTGCTGCACGGGTGCAGCGGGCTGTGCAGCGGGAGCCTTGGCGGCTTCCTTGGCAGCCTTCTTCTTTGCGTTCATCGAATCGAAGATCTTGCCTTCCAGCGTGATAATCGCCATCAGCAGGATAAGGATCAAGAACACCAGTACGATGCCGGTAATGGTAACGACCACGTCAAAACCTAAATCCATGGTTTTCCTCCTGTTTCTTGTATACTGCGTCCGATACAAGATCGTCAGCAGAAAATCAATTTGGGTACATTATACCTTATTTTCCAATTTATTTCAACAAAAATAGATATTTTTTCTTTTTGGCGCTTTTGTTCAGATTCATGGATAAATGGTGCAGCTTTGATTATCTGCGGCCAATGCGGGGCGTTGCATCCAAAAAGCCGGTTTCCAGCTTGTCGTTCAGGCCAAGGCTCATGGCAGTGCCAGTGCCACACAGTTGACGGGATCGGGCGAAACCGTCACCTCCACCTTCAGCTCTTCGCTCAGGTACTCGGTAAGGCCGTGCAGCTGTGCACCGCCGCCGGTCAGCATGACACCATTGCGGAAGATATCGCCTGCCAGTTCCGGAGGGGTCTTTTCCAGCACCTGATGGGCCGCGGTGCCGATCTGCTCGCTGAGCATCATGACCGGTTCGTACAGGTCGTCAGTGGAAACATTCACACGCACCGGCAGGCCGGTGAGCAGGCTGCGGCCCTTGATCTCCATGGTCTCGTGGAAATCAGTCTTCTGGGGGCAGCAGGCCACGTTCTTTTTCAGCTCTTCGGCGGTGCGCTGGCCAATGGCAACGCTGTACTTGTTGCGCACGAACTTGAGGATCTCTTCGTCGTAGTGGTTGCCGGCCACGCGCACGCTGGTGGCCTTGACCTTGCCGCCCAGAGAAAGCACTGCAATATCGGTGGTGCCGCCGCCGATATCAATGATCATGCGGCCCTCCGGCTGGGTGATGTCGATGCCGGAGCCAAGGGCAGCGGCAATGGGTTCGTCGATCAGGTACACCTGACGGGCACCGGCGGCCACCACAGCCTCCACCACGGCATCGCTTTCAATGCCGGTAATGGCGGCGGGCACACAGACGGCCACACGGGGCTTGACCATGTGGGAGCTGTACACCTGCTTGACAAAACGGCAGATCAGCTCACGGGTCATGGTATGGTCACTGATCACACCGTCCTTCAGCGGGAAGATGGCAGAAATATAGTTCGGGGTGCGGCCCACCATAGCAAGGGCCTTATCGCCTGCTTCCAGCACGGTCTTCTTGCGGGTATCCATTGCCACAACGCTGGGCTGGTTGAGCACAACGCCCTTGCCCTCCTGCGCAATGATAATGGTAGTGGTACCAAGATCGATACCGATATCGTTCTGTGCCATAAGTTTTCTTTTTCCTTTCTCTGGTTCCTCTATCGAAACAACGGCCTGTTGATGCAGGCCGGAAATCATACCAATCTACAGTATAGCATAGTTGCTGCAAAATGTATACCGGTTTTGACGCAATGCAGCATTGTCACCGTTCACTCCGTCCCGCCTGCGCTCGCCAGACCACCAGCGTGAGAAGTCCTCGCACTTCCCGTCGGGCTTTTCTGTCGATTTTAGTCGCAGCCTACACTTTAGACATGGCTTCGCGCATCTTGCCGGAGCGAACGGTGCCGATGCCATCAGGACGGCAGATAGTTTCTCCAGCGAATGACCGGGAAGTGGGGCCCCGATACGAAGTATTGGGGCGGAACCGTGGGTTCCGGGCTGTTCGCGGAGAAAGCTATCTGCTGGCCTGCCCTATTCTGCTTCCGTCTGTTCCGGCGGCAGCTCTGCCTGCAAAAGATAGGCAAGGCCGCTGTAGCGCAGGTTCTGGCGGATGTTGCCCATCATGCGGTTCACAACGTCCCTGCGGCCCGCCACGATGCACAACTTCCGTGCACGGGTAACGCCGGTGTAGAACAGGTTGCGGTAGCACAGCCGCGGCGGAACCTGCGCCACCGGCAAGATCACCGCCGGGAACTCGCTGCCCTGACTTTTGTGTACCGTGATGGCATAGGCGATCTCCAGCTCGTTGAGGTTTTCTGCCGGGTAGACCAGCCGCTTGTCATCCATGCGCACCACCATGGAGCGATCCCGCGTGTTGATGCTCTCCACAATGCCGATGTCGCCATTGTAGGCACCCACGCCCTGCTCCCCGCCAATGCGGTTCCAGATGATCTCGTAATTATTGCGCACCTGCATCACCTTATCGCCCACGCGGAACACCCGGGCGGCGCTTTGCAGCTGGGGCTTGCCCGTCTGTTCCGGGTTCAGCAGGTTCTGCAGTTCCACATTCAGTGCCTGTGTGCCGGTAGGGCCAAGCTTGGTGGGGCACAGCACCTGAATATCCCGGATCGGATCGAAGCCGTAGCTGCGCGGCAGGCGGGTGGTGACCAGATCACACACCAACCGCTGGGCCGCATCGCCATCCGATTCCAAAAAGAAGAAGTCGTCGGTCTTACCGCCCTTCTGCAGCGGTTCACCTGAGATGATGTGGTGGGCGTTCTCCACGATCAGGCTGCGCTTTGCCTGCCGGAAGATCTCGTTCAGGCACACGGTGGGCACCAGCCCGGAGCGGATGATCTCGCCCAGAATATTGCCGGGGCCGACGCTGGGCAGCTGGTCGGCATCACCTACCATGATAATGCGGCAGCTGTAGCGCAGCGCTGCGATCAGGGCCTGAAACAGCTTCACATCCACCATGCTCATTTCGTCCAGAATGACCACATCACACTTGAGCAGGTTCTTGTCGTTGTGGATAAAGCTGACCACGCCGCCGGTGTAGTCCACCTCCAAAAGACGGTGGATGGTGCTGGCCTTGCGGCCGGTCAGCTCACTCAGCCGTTTAGCCGCGCGGCCGGTGGGCGCACACAGGGCCACCCGTTCCGCCTGATCTTCCAGCAGCTGCAGAATGGCGTTAACGGTGGTGGTCTTGCCGGTGCCGGGGCCGCCGGTGAGCACAAGGCAGTTCTCGGTCATGGCTTTGCGGATGGCTTCCTTCTGCAGGGGCGCATAGGCAAAGCCCTGCGTCAGTTCCAGAATTTGAATGTTTTTATCCAGCCCGTGGGCGGTATTCTTGCCCCGTTTTGTCAGCATGGCAAGCCGGGCAGCAATGTCCTCCTCGGCTTCCAGCAGGTCGGGCAGATAAATATACGGTGTGCCGTCAAACAGCTTCACCCGCAGTTCTTCGGTGCGGATGCACTCGTCCAGCGCAGCAGCCAGCTTTTCCGGCGGCTGATGGATAAAATTGGATGCCGTTTCCAGCAGCTGGGTGCGCGGCAGGCAGGTGTGGCCGTTGCCCGCGTTGTGGCGCAGGGTGCGCAGCAGGGCCGCTTCCAGCCGCTGGGCGCAGTCGCCTTCCATGTGGTAATACTGGGCAATGCTGTCCGCGTGGCGAAAATCCAGCTGCAGCGGTTCGCCGCAGAGCAGATAGGGATTTGCCGCAATGGCCTGCATGGCCCCGGGGCCGAAGGTGCGGAACACTTCCATCGCGCGGCGCGGGCTGATCTCGAACTGCGCCAGATAGGCGATCAGCTCCCGCATCCCAAACATCCGCTTGAACTCCTGCTGGATGCGGTCGGCCTTGTCCGCCGAGATGCCGGGCACCTGCGTGAGCCGGGCCGGGTCGTTGGCGATCACCTCAAGCGCCTCGGCACCGAACAGGTCGATGATCTTATCCGCCGTCTTGGCCCCGATGTACGGCAGTGACCGGCTGGCAAGGAAGGCGTACACCGCTTCCAGATCCTTGGGCATGTCGGTCTCGCACTCCTGTGCGTGGAACTGGCGGCCATAGGTGGCGTGGTTCTCGTAGCGGCCGCGGCAGACCACGCTTTCGCCCGCGTGCAGTTCACCCACAATGCCGCACACCACTGTGACCACACCGCCGCCGGACACCTCGAACACCATATAGCCGTTGTCGGTGTTCTCGTAGATGATGTCCTCCACGGTGCCCTCGATCTGTTCCAGCTGCTGCTCTGCCATGCGCTCACCTCCTGCCAAATTACACAATTATGAGTAGTATAACGCTTTTGGCGGGATTTGTAAATCATCCGGGCAGACTGCAGTGCAGCCCTACCGTGGAGAAATATCCGACAAACTTCCAATTTAACAACCCATCTACGTCATAAATTCGATGTTTGTCAACTTGACAAAGTTCGGACATTTGGCAAAGTTGGAACTTTCTCAGAACAAAGCAACCTTGTCACATTGACAAAGTTGCTTTTCAATCGTCATATCGTTCAAAATCAGTAACTTTCTCAGATAACGCTCCTACAGTAGCACCTGATAAAGTTCCCTGAAACCAAGGGCTGTGGGCTGGGAGTTTCTCCAGCGAATGTCCGGGAAGTGGGGCCCCGTGCGTAAGCACAGGGGCGGAACCGTGGGTTCCGGGCTGTTCGCGGAGAAAGCTCCCAGCACGCGGCCTACTCTACAGCCCGAACAGCAAAAAAGCTCCCCTTTGCAGGAGAGCTTGCGAACATTCTTTAAGCGTTTGCGGTGCGGGCATCGTGTTCCTTCTCGATGTCCATTTCCTTCTGCAGGCGTTTGCGCACCACAAAGTAGGCCGGAATGAGGAAGAAGCAGGCAAAGAACCATGCCACCGGGCTTGCGATGCAGGCGGCAAAGTAGCCCCACAGCGGCACGAACCAGAAGCCCACCATGGCGCGGGCGATCATCTCGGCCACACCGGCAAACATGGCAAGGCCGGAGAAGCCCAGACCCTGAATGGTGTAGCGGTAGATAATGAGCACCGCCAGCGGGATGTAGAATACGCTGTTCCAGAAGATGAAGCTCTGGGCGTTGGCCATGATGGCGGTCTCGCTGGCATCCAGGAACAGGCCGATGAGCAGCTTATCCGTCACGCGCAGGATGAGGAAGGACGCAATGCTGTACACGCAGCCGATGCCGAGGGCGGTGTACACACCCCGGTCCACACGGTCCAGGTCCTTTGCGCCCATATTCTGGCTGGCATAGGTGGTCATCGCTGTGCCGATGCTCTCCAGCGGCACGCACAGGAACTGCGCCGCCTTGCCGCCGGCGTCTGCGCGGCCACGATGTCGCTGCCCAGACCGTTCACCGCACCCTGCAGCACCACGCTGCCAATGGCCGTAATGCTGCACTGCAGGCCCATGGGAATGCCCATGCTGCACAGCTTTGCGCAGTGGGTCAGGCTGAAACAGCCCTCTTCCCTGCTCCAGCGCAGCTCCGGGTAGTGGCGCAGGATGTACAAAAGACTGCCCAGACCCGCCACAGCCTGACTGACCACAGTGGCAAATGCCGCACCGAATGCCCCCATCTGGAACACGATGATGCACACCAGATCCAGCCCGATGTTCAAAAAGCTTGCCACCAGCAGGAAATACAGCGGCGCTTGCTGTCGCCCAGTGCACGCATCAGGGCGCTGGTAACATTATAAAGCAGAGTGAAGGGGATGCCTGCAAAAATGGTGCGGATATAGATATCCGCAAGGTCGATGATGTTTTCCGGGGTGTTCGTCCACACCAGCACCGAGCGGGTCAGCGCCACAGTGACAATGGTCAGCACCACCGCAAAGAAGATGGACAGCCACACGGTATTGGCGGTGTAGCGGCGCATCTCCTTGTAGTCCTTTGCGCCGAAAGTCCACGAGATGGGGATGGAAAAGCCGCAGGCGATGCCGTTCACAAAGCCCAGCACCAGATAGTTCAAACCGCCCACGCTGCCCACAGCGGCCAGCGCTTCCACGCCCACAAAGCGGCCCACGATGATGGTATCGGCCAGATTGTAGAACTGCTGGAACAGGCTGCCCAGCATCAGCGGCACCGCAAACGCAAGGATCAGCTTGAGCGGACTGCCTTGGGTCATATCCTTTGTCATGGTATAAAATCCTCCTGCCACACTGGGAACCGGCTTGATGTCGTGATTTTTGCCGTGAAAAACGCCCTGCCGGAAAGGGGCAGGACGTCGTGTACATTCATGAATGATATTATAGTGGAGTGACGCAGGATTTACAAGATTTGCATTGCATCAACATTTATGAATTTTTGCCGCAAGAATTGGTGATTTTGCTTATTCCGAGTAATGCGCAAGGAACTGTTTGGTGCGCTCCTCCTGCGGGTGCTCAATGAGCTGCTTGGCGGGGCCTTCCTCCACCACCACGCCGCCATCCATGAACATGATGCGGTCGGCCACATCACGGGCAAAGTGCATCTCGTGGGTGACGATGATCATGGTGGTCTTGCGGTCGGCAAGGTCGCGCAGGACGCGCAGCACCTCGCCGGTCAGCTCCGGGTCGAGGGCCGAGGTCGGCTCGTCGAAGCAGAGAATGTCCGGGTGCAGAGCCAGTGCGCGGGCAATGGCCACGCGCTGCTGCTGACCGCCGGAAAGCTGGTGCGGGTAGTGGCCTGCCCGGGCAGAAAGGCCCATCTGGCCAGAAGTTCCTGTGCCTGCTGTTCCAGCTCGGCATGGATGGCCTTTTTGTTGGCCTTGTAGTCCGGGCGCTCCTTCGCCAGCAGTTCACCCGCCAGCATTACGTTCTGCAGGGCGGTGTACTGCGGGAAGAGGTTGAAGTTCTGGAATACCAGACCAAAGTGCAGCCGTTTTTTGCGGATCTCGCTTTCCCGCTGGGTGGCGGGGTCGGCAGCGTCCCACATGGTCTCGCCGTTCACCTTGATGATGCCGGTGTCCGGCCGTTCCAGAAAGTTCAGGCAGCGCAGCAGGGTGGTCTTACCGGAGCCGGACGAGCCGATGATCGCCAGCGCTTCGCCCTGTTCCAGCGTGAGTGAGATATCCTTGAGTACTTTGGTATCGCCAAAGTTTTTGCCGATGCCGGAGGCTTCAAGCAGTGCCATGATCCAATTTCCTCCCTTTCATCAGCGGAAATAATCCAGTTTCTTTTCGGCCCAGCCAAACAGCAGGGTGAGTGCACCCACGAACACCAGGAAGAAGATGGCAGTGGAGAACAGCGGCCAGATCAAGCCCTTTGCACTGTACTCCTTGGCCATCATGATGATCTCCTTGTTGGCAATGGTGTTTGCCAGCGAGGTATCCTTGACGAGGGTGATCACCTCATTGCCCATGGGGGCCAGAATGCGCTTGACCACCTGCAGCAGCGTCACCTTGAAGAAGATCTGGGTCTTGGTCATGCCCAGCACCTGACCGGCCTCGGTCTGGCCCTTGGGAACGGCTTCGATGCCGCCGCGGTAGATCTCGGAGAAGTAGCAGGCGTAATTGATGGCAAAAGCCACCACCGCCGCCACCATGCGTCCGCCGGAGCCGGAGGGCCAAGGGTTATTCATGCCCAGCAGGCCGGGGCCAAGGTAGATCACGATGATTTGCAGCATCAGCGGCGTGCCGCGGATGACCCACACGAAGGTCTTTACCGCGCCGGAAAGCGGCTTGCACCGGCTCATGGAGCCGAAAGCCACCACCAGACCCAGCGGCAGCGCAAACAGCAGGGTCAGAGCGAACAGCTCACAGTTGAGCAGAAACGCGCCGGAAAGGCGACTCAGAATCACAGACACAAGAACACACCCATCAATCCGTTTTTTGAACTTCTCCCGTCACCTTCGGTGACAGCTCCCTCAATGAGGGAGCCTCACGCATATCGGCATCAAAAAGCCTCCCTCACCGAGGGAGGTGGCATCGCGCAGCGATGACGGAAGGAGTAATTACATTCTTATAGAACTCAGTCGCCAGAGCCAGATCGTACTTGTCGGCCAGAGCCTGCATGGTGCCGTCAGCCTTCAGCTCGTCAAAGGCGGCATCCACAGCTGCGGCGGCATCGCTGCCCTTGCGGAAGGCCACGCCGTACTCTTCAGCGTTCAGCTCGTCCACGATCTTCAGGCTTGCATAGTCGGTGCCCTCACCGATCATGGCGTTGGCCAGAGTCAGATCCAGCACAGCGGCATCAGCAGTGCCTGCGGCAACCTCCATCAGGCAGTCGGTCTGCACGCTCTTGGAGACGTAATCGGCCTGTGCAAGGTTCTCGTCGCCCTCAATGGCGGCTTCACCGGCAGAACCAGCCTCGGCAACCACGGTCTTGCCCACCAGATCCGCAGTGGAGCTGTAGTCGGTGCCGTCCTTCACGACCACGACCTGTGCGTTCTTGGCGTAGGCCTTGGTGGTGGCGGTGTTGGCCATGATGTCATCGGTCAGGGTCATACCGTTCCAGATGCAGTCGATGCTCTTGGCATCCAGCTCCACCACCTTGGTATCCCAGTTGATCTCCACGAACTCCGGCTCGACTCCCAGCTTTTCGCACACGGCAGTTGCCAGCTCGGTATCAAAACCGGTAAAGTTGCCGTCGGCATCGGTGTAGTTCATCGGCTCATAGACGGTGTAGCCAATGACCATCTTGCCCTTTTCCTTGATGTAGTCCAGATCGCTGGCTGCGGTCTCGGAGGCGGCTGCGCTCCCGGATGCAGAGGCAGAAGATGCCACGGTGGAAGTGGATGCGGCACCGCCGCAGGCGGCAAGGCTCAGTGCCATGGCACCAGCCAGAAAAGCAGAGACAAGACGTTTCATAAAAGGCTCCTCCCTTTTTTGTTTCCCAAATGTGTTCCCTCTCGGTTTAGCATTTTATCATGCTAAAGTGTTAAACTGTGACTATAGAATAGCGCGTTTGCAGCCATTTGGCAAGAGGAAATGCAAAAGTTAGTGCAGTTCGTCTTTTTCAAGGCTTTTCTGTGCCAATTCTTTGGTCTTGTTGCACAAAGAAAAGAGGAAAAGCTTTGCGCCTTTCCTCTTTTCTCCGCTTTACTCTTCCGCAAACGCCGCCAGCGCAGCCTTCTGCAGCTCCGTCACCGAGATGGTGCACAGTGCCGCAAGGTCGGCATCCGAACCATCGTCCGGGATGCCTGCGATCTCAGTACGGGTCTTGCCCTTCAGGTAATCGCACCAGCCCTCGCTGTGCTCGTACCATTCCTTGTCCAGACTGGATGCCCCGCGCATCCCGTAGCTGTCGCCCAGTTCCACCTTGGTTTTGACCATCTCCGGTGCCGACACCGTACCATCCGCGCCCACGGTAAGGGCAGGCTCTGCCACATCCGCCACTGCACCGGTCACACGGCCGTCAGCATCCAGCGTCAGGGCTGTCACTGTGATGTCCACCTGCGCGGTCACATCGTGGTCATCGTCGGCGGTCAGTTCCTTGGTGTCATTGCGCACTGACACGCCCAGCACAGCGCGGTCGCCGCGGGCCGAGCCGACTGCCTTTGCATTCTCGCAGGCGCGCACCACAGCATCCCGATAGCCGTCCACCGCAATGGTGCAGGTGGAGAGCAGGTCAGCATCCTTCGGCTTGCCGTCATCGTCGGTGGCAAGCTTCTTCACCTCATCCGGGGTTTTGCCGGTAAGATAATTGCCAAAGGCATCCGCCTGCTCTGCCCAGCCCTTTTTCAGCGAGGACACCGCCGCCAGCGGGTAATCGTCGCCCTTCTGGCGCTTGGTGCGATCGTCGGTGGGCATCGTCACCTTGCCGGTGCTGTCCCCCGTGACCGAGATCTCCACCTCGTCCAGCATCACATCTGCCACCCTGCCCTCGGCATCCAGCAGAACGGCAGCTGCGATGGTATCGATCTTGCCCGCGCGTTCCTGATCAGACGCTTCGGTCAGGATGCCAAGGCCGGTGCGGTATGCGGCGTTCTGGCCCGCCTGCCCCGTCTGCGATGAACTGCCGCCCATGTTCGTGCTCATGCTGCCGGAGGAACCGGAATCGCTTCGACTGCAGGCGGTCAGGGCCAGAGCTGCCGCCAGCGTGCAGCCCAGGATCATGCGAGGTATCTTTTTCATTATAATAAAACGCTCCCTTTCCTGCCCCCATCGTAAAGGGGCTTTGGGGCTAGTTTACCCGGAAAGGGAGTTTTTATCACATCAAGGGGCTCAGCAGCCGCAGCACACTGTCCAGCACCGTGCCGGGCAGGCTGGTGCGGCATTCCGTCACCTGTATCTCGCGGCACTGCGGCAGCGTGGCCCGTACATCGTCCCGCAGAACTGCCACCTGACTGTTCTTTTGCAGCAGTACACCGCACTCAAAGTGTAGGAACAGGCTGCGGTAGTCCATGTTGATGCTGCCCACTACGGCAGTTACATCGTCGCTTACCCAGCACTTGGCATGCAGAAAGCCGGGCGTATATTCGTAAATGCGTACACCTGCCCTCAAAAGCGGCAGATAGTACGACCGGCTCAGCCGGAACACCAGCTTTTTGTCCGGGATGCCCGGCAGCACCAGCCGGATGTCCACCCCGCGCTTGGCCGCGTTTTTCAGTGCGTCCAGCATTTCCTCGCCTACGGCAAGGTAGGGCGTGTAGATATAAACATACCGCTGCGCCTGCGCAAGGATGTTCAGGTACACCGTCTCGGCCATCGGTTCCTCGTCCAGCGGGCTGTCCGCGTAGGGCTGCACGATGCCGTCCGATACCGGCGTCACCAGCGGCATGGGACGAAATGCATCATAATCCGTCTCGCTGGGGCGAAGGCGTTCCAGAAGTTGAGGAACATCACCGTAAAGTTCCACGCGGCATCGCCTTCCACACGCAGGGCTGCATCCTTCCAGTAGCCAAAGCGCTGCTCCGCATTGATATACTCATCTGCCAGATTCACGCCGCCGGTGTAGGCCACCGTACCGTCAATGACTACGATCTTGCGGTGGTCGCGGTGGTTCATCACCAGCGAGAGCAGCGGCACCACCGGGTTGAACGGGATGCAGCGGATGTGCGCCCGCTCCATGCGCACGATGAAATCGGCGGGCAGACCCAGCAGACTGCCAAAATCATCGTAGATCAGGCGCACATCCACGCCCTGCGCAGCCTTGCGGCGCAGGATCTTTTCAATGCCGTTCCACATGCAGCCGTGGCTCACGATGAAAAATTCCAGAAAGATGCTCTTTTCAGCCTTTTCCAGATCGGCCAGCAGCTGCGGATACATGGCTTCGCCGCAGGCAAAATACTGCGTGCGAGTGTTCTGCCACGCCGGATAGGGGCCGTACTTTGCCACATATCGGCTCTGCCCCTGCTCGCGGGCATCCAGACCTTCCAGCACACCCGGCTCCTGTACAAGGTCTTTTTTGTGGGCATCCTCCACCGCCTGCATTTTCAGGCGCAGACGCTTGGCCGGGCGTTGTTGCCAAAAGCCAGATACAGCGCACCGCCCAGCAGCGGCAGAATGCCGATCAGCGCGATCCAGCCCACCTTGTAGGCGCTGTTCTCATCCTTGCGCACAAGGTACAGGACGATGAGCAGGCTCAGTGCGTTGAGCAGGCCGTTCACCCACACGCGGCCCGTGCCGGTGGTGATGGCAAACGCCACCCAGCACAACCACAGCAGCTGCAATGCCACCAACACCACCGTGATGGTGACGCGGTTCAGAATGCGGCTGAAAAAGCGCACGACCGGTGAACGAAAAAGCATGGGCCTGCCCTCCTTTCCCATTTATAATTATGTGTAAGTATAGCGCGGTTTTACAACTTTTTCAAGTTTTGCGTTGTTCAAAAAAAGCAAGCCAGACCCGCAGGCCCGGCTTGCTTGCAATATCAAAAACTCTTTTACTCTGTTTTTCCGTCCTCATAGCCCACCATCAGGCCGCCCTGCTCAGCGTAGTAGCTGCACAGCCGCCGCACTCGGTCACATCCACCTGCGCCCCTGCAAACACCGCGTGGATCATCAGCTTCAGGCGCTTGGCAGCTTCCGGGTTATCACAGTGGGCAATGTGCACTTTGCCATCGGTAAAGCCGTGATCCTTCAATTCCAGCACGATGCGCTCCAGTGCACCGTGCTCGCCGCGGGTCTTACACAGCACCTCCAGCTCGCCGCTCTCACTGGCCTGACCGATGACCCGGATGCCCAGCATCCGTGCCACAGCGGCAACAGCAGCTTCACACGGCCATTGCGGGCCAGATTGGCCAGCGATTCCAACGAAAACAGCAGATGTGTGTGCTTGTGGTAAGCCAGGATCGCCTCGCAGATCTCGTCAAACTCCATCCCGATCCGGACGAGATCCCGCAGACGCTCTGCCAGCAGACGCAGCTCCGGCCCGGCGGACAGGCTGTCCAGAACAAAAACACGGGCCTCCGGGTGCGTTTCCTTGTATTCTTCCGCTGCCAGCAGTGCAGCATTGTAGCTGCCGGACAGTGTGCCCGTGATGGTGGCAACAAAGATCTGCTCCGCACCCTCATAAGCAGCCAGCCAGTCTGCCACATTGGGGCAGGAGGTGCTGGTCTTGCCCTTGTAAGTACGCAGAGACCGGGCCATGCCCACAGCATCCAGAGTACCGTCATCCAGATATTCCTGTTCATCCGTGACGATCTTCAACGGCACACAGGCAAAATCCACGCCCGGCAGGGCATACAGGTTGGACGAAGAATCCACAACGATCTTGGTTTTCATAAAATGCACGCTCCAAATCTATTTTGTGATAGCAGGTCATTTTTTTATTTTCCGTGCCTTACACGCACTTCTGCCTGCATGGTTTTTCGGTTCACTGCAGACATCATAGCAGTTTTTCAAAAACCTGTCAAGGGATTTTGTACATTCTTTCAAAAGTTTTAAAAATCCGTTGACCAGAGAACCGATTTGCGCTATAATACCGCCAGAAAACCATTTTCTGTATCCCGCGCAGCCCAGCTGCGCCAACCTTAGAAAACTGCTTACGATATGAAAACTGAAACCAAATGCCGCGTTGCGGCCTGCGCCGCCGGGTTTGCCCTGCCCCGGTACGCCGATCTCCCGCAGATGGGGCTTTATCTTGACCAGACCGTGCAGTACGTCAACAGCTATTTCCGCACCTTCTGCGGCGTGGAGCTCACCTCTTCCATGGTCAGCAACTACGTTAAAAAGGGCATTTTGTCCCACCCGGTGCGCAAGAAGTACGCCCGCGATCAGATCGCATCCCTGATGTACATTGCAGTCTCCAAAACGGTGCTCTCAATGGAAAACATCGATGCCCTGTTTAAAATGCAGCGGGCGCACTGTTCCGCCGGGGCAGCTTACGACTACTTCTGCGACGAGATGGAAAACTGCCTGCCGTTTGTATTCGGCTGCACCAGGGAGATCCGCGACCTTGCCGTGGATGCCGCAGATGAAAAGCTGCTTCTCCGCAGCACGATCCTTGCAGCGGCAAACAAAATGTACTTGGACTGCTGCTTCAACGCCCTGCGGCAGGAGGAAAATCTCTGGGACACCATTCTGCCCGATCTGGCGTAAGAACACAAAAAAGGCCGTACCTCCATAAAAGGAAGCACGGCCTTTGCATTTTATACGTTCAAGATCAGGTATCCTGCAGCTCCCCGCGGCTTGCAGCCTTGAGGTATGCGAAGATGAAACCGTCCAGATCGCCGTCCATCACGCATCCACATTGCCGGTCTCGTAGTTGGTGCGGTGATCCTTGACCATGGTGTAGGGCATGAACACATAGCTGCGGATCTGGTGGCCCCATGCGATCTCGTTCTGCACGCCCTTGATGTCGTCGATCTTATCCATATGCTGCTGCTTTGCGATCTGATACAGCTTTGCCTTCAGCATTTCCATGGCGTAGTCACGGTTCTGGAACTGGCTGCGCTGGGTCTGGCAGCTGACCACGACGCCGGTGGGCTTGTGGATCAGACGGACAGCGGAAGAAGTCTTGTTGATGTGCTGGCCGCCGGCACCGGAGGAACGGTACACCTGCATCTCAATATCCTCGGGGCGGATATCCACCTGAATGGTGTTATCCAGCTCGGGCATCACTTCCAGCGAAGCAAAGCTGGTCTGACGGCGGGCGTTGGCATCAAAGGGCGACACGCGCACCAGACGGTGCACACCGTTCTCGCTCTTGAGCAGGCCGTAGGCGTTGGCACCCTTCACCATCATGGAGGCGCTCTTCATGCCGGCTTCATCGCCGTCCTGATAATCCAGAACCTCCACGGTCATGCCGTGGTTGGAAGCCCACTTGTTGTACATGCGGTACAGCATTTCGGCCCAGTCCTGTGCCTCGGTGCCGCCGGTACCGGCATGGAAGGTCAGGATGGCGTTGCTGTGGTCGTACTCACCGTTCAGCATGGTCATCAGCTGCAGCTCATCCACTGCCTTGCCCACAGCGTTCACAGACTCCTCTGCTTCGGGGATCATGGCGGGGTCGTATTCTTCATCCAGCATTTCCAGCATGGTCTCGGCATCATCGTACAGGCCCTGCAGCTTTTCAAAGCGGCTCAGCTTGCCCTTCAGGTCGCCCACTTCGTCAAAGACCTTCTTGCTCAGGTCTGCATCATCATAAAAGCCGGGGCGGCTCATGGTGTGCTCCAGCTCCTGCACGCGCTTGCGGGAGGCATCAATGGCAAGGGCTTCTTCCAAGTCCTTGACCGCCTTGCCGTAATCGGCAAGCTGCACCTTCAGTTCGTCAATCGTGATCATTCTCTAAATCCCTCTCGAAATGATAAATAAGATAAAGTCCTTTGTACTTGCCAAAAGACACAGTTTATACACAGATACTTCATTAGTATACCGAGAATCTATGCTAAAGTAAAGGGGTAAATGGATTATCCTGCTGGAATTTTGAAGATTTTCACCTTTTCTTTTCTCTTTCAGGGGAGTATAATACCAGTATGAACCATACAACAGGAGGAAATCATGCCGAAATATTATGGCTGTCCCTGTGAAGGCTGCGGCAGACCGCTGGCGCTGACCGATGATATCGTGGTCTGCCCGGACTGCGGCGCACCCTATCACCGCGAGTGCTACGAAAAGCTTGGCCGCTGCATCCACACCCCCGCCCATGGCGCGGGCTATGAATGGACATTCCCGTACAAAGACGATGCTCTGCGCACCTGCCCCAGCTGCGGTGAGCGCACCCTGCGCACCGAAGAGCGCTGCCGCTGCTGCGGTGCCGTTCTTCCGCCGGAGAGCCAGTGCCCGGAGCCGCCCACCCAGAGCCAGCCCGGCACCGACGCAGACGGACGCTTTGATTACAACGACCTTTACCGCCAGTATCAGCAGACGGTGGAGGAGCCCACCCGCCGCAACGTGCAGGCGGCCTTTGGCAAGGAAGAGCTGATCGACGGCATCCCTTACAGCGACTGGAACGATTATATTGGCAAGGCCGCGCCCGTCTACCTGAACGATTACAGCCGGATGCAGCTGCAGCACACCAAAATTTCCATGTGCTTCTCGGCGCTGGTGTTCGGCCCGTTCTATTTCTTCTACCGCAAAGCGTGGAAGCCGGCCTTTGGTTTTCTGGCCGCAGAGCTGGTGGTGGCCCTGCCCACCCTGCTGAGCATGATGCAGGCCACCGGCAGTCCGCTCACTGCGGGCATCAGCAGCACTGCCATCGTCGTGCTTTCCCGCATTATGACAGTGTTCAGCTTTGCACTGGTGATGCTGCGCACCCTGTACGCCAAGTGGCTGTACCGCAAAAGCGCAGCCGAGCGCATCCGGCGCATCCGTGCCGAGTTCCCGGACGCTGCCCAGCGCCGTGCGGTCCTGTCTGCGCAGGGCGGCGTGAGCATCGCCGGTGTGGTCGGTGCCTTTGTACTGCTGATGGTGCTGGGTGCCTGCGCTACCGTGCTGATGGGTCCGAATCTGGACGCTTTGGCTGGGATGCTCTGATCTGCAATGCCGCCTGCAAAGGCTGGCATTGCGGATTTCAAAATAGTAATAGGAGAATATGGATCATGATGAAGAAAGTCACCAAAGCCGTCATCCCTGCCGCCGGTCTTGGCACCCGCGTGCTGCCCGCTACCAAGCCATGCCCAAGGGTATGCTGCCCATTGTGGACAAGCCCGCCATCCAGTATCTGGTGGAAGAAGCTGTGCGTTCCGGCATCACCGATATCCTCATCATTCTGGGCCGCAACCAGAGTATCATCGAGGATCACTTTGACCGCAGCCCTGAGCTGGAAGAAAAGCTGGCAAAGCCCGGCAAGGAAAAGGCGCTGGAAGAGTGCCTTGCATCGCCAACATGGCAAACATCCTCTTTGTGCGCCAGAAGCAGACGCTGGGTCTGGGCCATGCTGTGAACACCGCCAAGGCCTTCACCGGCGATGATCCCTTTGTTGTCATCTACGGCGATGACGTGATCTGGGGCGAGGACCGGTCTGTGCTCAGCTGATCCGCGCCTACGAGGAGTTCGGCCGCCCGGTGGCAGGCGTTTCCGCAGTGCCATGGGAAGATGTGAGCCGGTACTGCAGCCTGAAGACCACCCCCATCCACGACAACTATTTCTTTGTGGACGACATGATCGAGAAGCCCAAGAAGGGACAGGAGTTCAGCAACTACTCCATTCTGGGACGCGTGCTGCTGACCCCGGAGATCTACGATATTCTTGCCCACACCAAGCCCGGCGCAGGCGGCGAGATCCAGCTGACCGATGCCATGGCCGAGTATGCCCGCACCCGCGGCGGCATGACGGCCGTAGAGTTCACCGGCAAGCACTACGACATGGGCAACAAGCTCAAGGTGGTGGAAGCTCAGGTGGAGCTGGCCCTGCAGCATCCGGAGATCGGCGAAGAATTCCGCGCTTACCTGAAGGAGTTCTGCAAGACACTGTAACTTATCCTGAAAATAAAAGATCCTCCGGCAGACCTGTCGGAGGATCTTTTTTATTGTTTACCCATTTACCTGACTGGGGTGCTTCTGCGGCGGCATCTTGGTAAAGAGTGCCTTCAGCACCAGCGGCGTTGCCACACTGGACACCACGATCAGCAGGATCACAGCGGTAAAGTAGACCGAGTCCACCACGCCGACATCCAGGCCCTTCTGGGCCACGATCAGTGCCACCTCGCCGCGGGTCATCATGCCAACGCCGATCTTGAGGGAGTCGCCCCAGTTGAAGCGGCAGAGCTTTGCGGCCAAACCGCAGCCGATGATCTTGGTGATAAGTGCCACAATGACGAAGCAGACACAGAACAGGAAGATTTCCGGCGTCAGGCCGCTGATGTCGGTCTTCAAGCCGATGGATGCAAAGAAGATGGGCGCAAAAATGATATAATTGCTGATATCCACGCGGCGCTCCACGTAGGGGGCATCGTCCATGGTGCACAGAACGATACCGGCGATATAGCACCGGTGATATCTGCAATGCCGAAGTATTCCTCGGCGATGTAGGCCATGGCAAAGCAGAACGCCATGCTCACGATGGTGATGCGCTGGGTGTGGGGATTGCGCTTGTCCAGCCATGTCATAGCAAAGTGAGCCACAACGCCCACGCCCACGGCAGTGGCAAAGAACAGCACCGTATTAATGAGCACCTTGCCCAGACCCGTGCCGGTGCCGGAGCTTGCGCCCAGTACGCAGGTGAGGACTACGATGCCGATGACATCATCAATGACGGCGGCACTGACGATGGTGGTGCCGAGAAAGCTCTTCAGGTGGCCCAGCTCCTGCAGGGTTGCCACCGTAATGGACACGCTGGTGGCCGTCATGATGGTGCCGATGAACAGGGCACGGTAGAACTCAGGCTGCCCACGGCAGAGAAGCCGTAGAACGCACTGTACAGCAGGGTGCCGCCCACCAGCGGAACGGCTACGCCCACGCAGGCGACCAGGGTGGCGATGGGGCCGGCTTTGATCAGTTCCTTCAGATTGGTGCCAAGGCCCGTGGTGAACATCAGCATGACCACGCCGATCTCCGCAAAGGTGGAGATGGCATCACTGGTCTGCACCAGATTCAGCACACAGGGGCCGATGATCAAACCGGCAAGGATCTCACCCACACCTGCGGGGCCTTGCACTTGCGGGCCACCAGACCAAAGAACTTGCGCTGAGGATGATGATTGCCAGGTTACGGAAAACCGAATACACAAAGAATCCTTCCTTTACTATAAAATTCCCAGAACCATATATACATTCCTTCCGAAGATGGATAACAGAGAGCAGAGAGACGGCCGTTCCCCGGCTGCCCTGCCGTTCATCCTCTGAAAGCCACTATATTATATTCCTCTTTCACAAAAAAATCAAAATATTTTTTATTATATCTTTTTTCGGAAAAGCTTGACAGAATCCACACAGCTTGCTATAATAAATTGCTGTCTGAACAGACACGCCGCACACAAGGCGCGACGCCGCGTTTTGTGTGTACCCTTGGTCCTGTGATTGCAGGACCCTTAAGTCCAAAAGGAGGTGCTACAAAATGGCAAAGTACGAAACCATGCTGATTACCAGCGCCGCTCTCGACGAGGAGCTACCGCCGCTCTGGTTGGTAAGTTCAAGTCCCTGATCGAGGCTAACGGTACGATCGATTCCATCGACGAGTGGGGCAAGCGCCGTCTGGCCTACCCCATCAACGACGAGGAGGAAGGCGTTTACACCGTGATCGACTTCACCAGCGAGCCCAGCTTCCCTGCTGAGCTGGACCGTGTGTACAAGATCACTGAAGGTGTTATGCGCAGCCTGATCATTGCTCACGAGGAGTAATTCTTCTGTGACAGAAAGGGAGACCGTAAAATGTTGAATGTTGTTGCCATCATGGGCCGTCTTGTGGCGGATCCCGAACTGCGCACCACCCCGCAGTACCAATGTGTGCAGCTTCCGCATTGCCTGTGACCGCAATTTTGCGCGTCAGGGCGAGCAGCGTCAGGCCGATTTCATCGATATCGTTGCATGGCGTCAGCAGGCCGAGTTTGTTAGCAAGTATTTCCAGAAGGGCAGTCTGATTGCCATTGAAGGCAGTCTTCAGACCCGCCAGTATCAGGATAAGAACGGCAACAACCGCACCGCTGTGGAAGTGGTAGCCAACAATATCAACTTTGCAGGCTCCAAAAACAGCAATGCAGGCGGCGGAGCAAATTATCAGAATCATTCTGCTCCCGCCTACCAGAACGCAGCGCCTGCCCGCCCGGCCGCTGTGGAGGCAGCTCCCAGCTACTCTGCCGGCAATGCAGACGACTTCGCCGTCATCGACGACAGCGACGACCTGCCGTTCTGACACGAAACGGTCAATCCGTTAAAAATCCAATAGGAGGTAATAAGCAATGGCTTTTGAAAGAACCGAAGGCTCTCGCCCCGCACGCCCCATGCGTCGCGGCCGCAAGAAGGTTTGCAGCTTCTGTGTCGATCGTATCGACACCATCGATTACAAGGACGTGCCCCGTCTGCGTAAGTACGTCTCTGAGCGTGCAAAGATCATTCCCCGCCGTGTGACCGGCACCTGCGCTTATCATCAGCGCGCACTGACCATCGCCATCAAGCGTGCTCGTCACGTTGCTCTGATGCCCTACGTCAGTGACTAATCTTTAAAGAATCAACTCAATCAAAATAATCAGCAATCAGCAAAGCGCTCTCACCGATGACAAGGTGGGAGCGCTTTTTTGCCTTTTTCTTCCGGCCCGGATGTGCTATACTGAGCTCAGGAGGCGTTTTATTCTTTTTTGAGGAGGTTTTTGTCATGAAAAAACGGTATCTTAGACTTGCGGCGCTGACGGCCGGTGTGCTACTGGCCGCACAGACCGGTCTTTCCGCTGCTGCGCTTTCTACCTTTGATGCAGCATACTACGCTGCACAGTATCCGGATGTTGCGGCCGTATGCGGCAATGACGAGGGTGCACTGCTGCGTCATTATCTGGATCACGGCATTGACGAAGGCCGCAAACCTTCTGCGGACGGCATTGCCGGTGATGACGAGCTTTCTTTGACCGAAGCGCAGTTTTCTTCCGTCTGGTCGCCGGTGGCCATCAACAAGCTGGCCCACTACAAGTCTCTCAAGCGCAAATGCACCGATGAGGAGTTTGCGCAGGCATATCAAGAAGCGCTGAAGGTGGTCACACCGCTGGCGCTCATGAGCCGGGAAAACCAGCTTTACGGCATTGCCTCTGCCCTGCGTGCGGTGGTGGATGATGGCTCCATGGCTTACTCTATGGAAGCCAACCATTACAACGACCCCTACGGTTATTTTGTACTGCGCACAGCATCCTGTGCCGGGTGTGCCCGGGCCACCGCTCTGTGTCTGGACATTCTGGGCATCCCATATGAGCATGTGAACGAGAACCAGTACAGCCACCAGTGGTGCCGCGTGCCCATGGAGGACGGCAGCTACTGGATCTGCGATGCGTTCGGCCTGTACTGCGGCCCGGAACCCGAACCCTATCAGCACCCGTATTTTTGAAAAAGCGGATAAACCATTTCAAAACTATGCAATGCCCGGCAGGCTGTGTTATCTGCCGGGCATTGCTTTTTTCTTTTTCCTTTTATAAAACCACTGCTCTATGTTGAAAAGTTACAAATCGGTACGGTTTTACCGGTTGTTTCTGATTTGTACCGGGAATTTGCGGAACTGTCGGCACATTTTGATTTGCGCGCAATTCAATCTGCACAAAAGCAGCTCAGAATGCTATGCAATTTTCACGAAAACACTTTTTGGTTATTGATTTTTTATGCAAATTATGCCATACTATAGCCACTGAAAACGTTCCCGACAACGTTCCCGAATCTATTACCGAAAGTGAGGTACTCCGACAAAATGCCGAATCTGACCATTAAGGACATTGCCCGGATCAGCGGCTGCTCGGTAAGCACCATTTCTCGTGTCATCAACGACCGGCCCGATGTCCGGCCCGAGACCAAGGAGCATGTACTCAAGGTAATGCGGGAGGCCGGGTTCGTGCCCAACACCAATGCACGGCAGCTGAAGATCCAGCAGTCCCGCAGTCTGGTGTTCGTGGTCAAAGGCACCCGCAATCTCTTCTTCTCGGACTTCTTAGTCCAGCTGCAGCGGGCCGCCACCCTGTATGGCTACAATGGCATCGTTTCCTATTTGGATGAAAACGCCAACGAGGTCGATGCGCCGAAAAGATCCTGCGGGAGATTAAGCCCAAAGGTATGATCTTTCTGGGCGGCAGCGTAGCCAACTTCAAAAAAGGCTTTGCCAACATCACAGTCCCCTCGGTGCTGACCACACTGGTCTCCGACGAGCTGGACTTTCCCAATCTTTCCATGGTGGGCGTGGATGACCGCGCTGCAGCCTACACTGCTGTGGACTACCTCATCCAGCAAGGGCATCGTAAGATCGCAGTGCTGGGTGGTCCGGTCACCAGTTATCCCAGCGTGATGCGCCGCGAGGGTGCACAGCAGGCGATGCAGGACGCAGGCATCCTGTTCAGCGACAAGCTGTACGGCCTGTCCAACTACGATTTTGAGTCTGCCTATCACGCCGTGAACAGCCTGCTGGCCCGCCGGGCCGACTTCACCGCCCTGTTCGCCATGAGCGATGTGATCGCCTTAGGTGCCATCCGCGCGCTGGCGAGCGCCGGGCTGCGGGTGCCGGAGGATGTTTCGGTGATCGGCTTTGACGGCATCACGATGTCCCGTTACTGTGTGCCTGTTCTGACTACCGTTGTGCAGCCCAGTGAACAGATCTCGCTGCAGAGCATTGAGTTGCTGGTGCGGCAGATCGAGCACGGTGCACCGGCCCAGACCATCACCTTGCAGCCGGAGTTGCAGCAGGGCGAAAGCGTAAGGGCGATTTAAATTTTGTTTTCCCTCCGTCAGGGGACGGAGATTTTGAAATAGTTTATTTTTAATAAGAAGGAGAACTTATTATGAAGAAAATGATCACTCGTCGTAACTTCCTGAAGGCCGCTGGCGTTTCCGCCGCTGCTCTGGGTCTGGCTGCCTGCGGCGGCTCCTCCAGCAGCACCGCTTCCTCTGCTGCCGGTTCTACCGCTGCTTCCAGCACCGCTGCAAAGGCAGACGGCAAGGTCTACTACCTGAACTTCAAGCCCGAGCAGGATCAGGATTGGCAGGATCTGGCCGCTGAGTACACCAAGGAGACCGGCGTGCCTGTGACCGTTGTCACCGCCGCTTCCGGCCAGTACGAGACCACCCTGATGAGCGAGATGGAGAAGAGCGAGGCTCCCACCCTGTTCCAGGTGAACGGCCCTGTGGGTCTGGCAAACTGGAAGGATTACTGCTACGATCTGTCCGGCAGCCAGCTGTACGGTGAGCTGACCAGCGACTCTTTCGCACTGAAGGATGGCGACGCTGTGGCTGCCATCGCCTACGTCCTCGAGACCTACGGCATCATCTACAACAAGGAACTGCTGACCGCCGCTGGCTATACCCAGGACGACATCAAGGGCTTTGCCGATCTGAAGAAGGTCGCTGACGATATTCAGGCACGCAAGGCTGAGCTGGGCGTGGACGGTGCTTTCACTTCTGCCGGCATGGACAGTTCTTCTGACTGGCGCTTCAAGACCCATCTGGCAAACCTGCCCATCTACTACGAGTACAAGGCAGACGGCATCAGCTCTACCGACGCCATCAAGGGCACCTATCTGGACAACTACAAGCAGATCTGGGATCTGTACATCACCGATTCCACCTGTGACCCCACCCTGCTGGCTTCCAAGACCGGCAACGACGCTGTGGCTGAGTTTGTGGGCAAGAAGGCTGTGTTCTACCAGAACGGCACTTGGGCTTACAATGACGTGAAGGATCTGGCGACGACAACCTGGGTATGCTGCCCATCTACATCGGCGTGGATGGCGAGGAGAATCAGGGCCTGTGCACCGGTTCCGAGAACTTCTGGTGCGTGAACAACAACTCTTCTGATGCCGATATTCAGGCTACTCTGGACTTCCTGTACTGGTGCGTCACCTCTGAGGCCGGCACCAGCGCGATGGCTGACAAGATGGGCTTCGTCATCCCCTTCAAGAAGGCTAAGGACTCCACCAACCCCCTGATCACCATTGCAAACCAGTATGTGGCCGACGGCAAGACCAGTGTGGACTGGTGCTTCTCCACCATGCCTTCCGAGGAGTGGAAGAACGGCGTGGGCAGCGCTCTGACTGCTTACGCAGCAGGCACCGGCGACTGGGACGGCGTTGTGACCGCCTTCGTCGATGGCTGGGCTAAGGAATACAAGCTGGCAAACGGCTAAGCTCCTGATCGGTCTATAAAAAAGAACTGAACAGGGAGGCGGGCGAAGAAGTTCGCCCCGCCTCCCCTTTTTTGTTAACCACTCCGCATATAGGAGGTACATCATGCAAAAAGCCATCAGCAAATATTGGCCGGTGTTCGTGCTGCCCACGCTGCTCGCGTTCATCATCGGCTTTATCTGGCCCTTCATCTGGGGCATTTACCTTTCGTTCCAGCGGTTCACTACTGTTAGCAAGACCACCTTTGTGGGCATCCAGAACTACATCAACGTATTTCAGGATTCCACCTTCCTGCACGCCTTCGGCTTTACCGCAGCGTTCACTGTAGTATCCACCGTGCTCATCAACGTCTGCGCCTTTGCCATTGCGCTGGTGCTCACCCGCGGCATCCGCGGCACCAACATCTTCCGTACCGTCTACTTCATGCCCAACCTGATCGGCGGCATCCTGCTGGGCTACATCTGGCAGATCCTGCTCAACGGTGTGCTGGCCAACCTGCAGAAACCTCTGCTGGCGCTGGATGCCAAGGCCGGTTTCGTCGGTCTGGTCATCCTGATGTGCTGGCAGCAGATCGGCTACATGATGATCATTTACGTTGCCGGCCTGCAGAGCGTGCCCGGCGACCTGATCGAAGCCGCCAAGATCGACGGTGCCAACGACCGCGAGATCCTGTTCAAGATCAAAATTCCCATGGTCATGCCCAGCGTGACCATCTGCACCTTCCTGACCCTGACCAACAGCTTCAAACTGTTCGACCAGAACGTTGCCCTGACCGCAGGCGAACCCGCCAACGCCAGTGAAATGCTGGCCCTGAACATCTACAACACCTTCTATGGCCGTTCCGGTGCCCAGTGGAAGGGCATTGGTCAGGCGAAGGCTGTGGTGTTCTTCCTGATTGTCGTGGTCATTTCTCTGATCCAGCTCCACTTTACCCGTTCCAAGGAGGTGCAGCAGTAATGCCTAAACAGAAAAAAATGTGGGATAACATCCTCACCGTCATCATGACGCTGCTGAGTCTGCTGTGGATCTACCCCATCGTGCTGATCCTGCTGAACAGCTTGAAGATCGAGGGCAGCTTTACCACCTCCACCGTGTTCAAGCTGCCCACCGCCGAGACCTTTGCGGGCCTGAGCAACTACGTTTACGGTGTCACCAAGATGGGCTTCCTTTCCAGCCTTGGCTACAGCCTTGTCATCACCGTTACCAGTGTGGCGCTGATCCTGCTGTGCTGCTCCATGACCGGTTGGTACCTCACCCGCGTGAACAATAAGCTGAGCAAGTTCATGAACCTGCTGATCGTGTTCTCCATGGTCGTGCCCTTCCAGATGGTCATGTTCACCCTGTCCAAGACCGCTGACCAGCTCAATCTGAACACCCCGTGGAACATCTGCATCATCTATCTGGGCTTCGGTGCCGGTCTGGCCGTGTTCATGTTCACCGGCTTCATGAAGAGCGTGCCCATGGAAATTGAGGAAGCGGCCATGATCGACGGCTGCAACCCCATTCAGATCTTCTTCAAGGTCGTATTCCCCATCCTCAAGCCCACCATGATCTCCACCGCCATCCTCGAGACCATGTGGGTGTGGAATGACTACCTGCTGCCCACTCTGGTGCTGGACATCAAGAAATACCGCACCATTCCCATGGCCATCCAGTACTTCCGCGGCGGCTACGGCCGTGTGGAGCTGGCTCCCATGATGGCCTGCATCATCATTGCCATCATCCCCATCATCATCCTGTACATGACCTGCCAGAAGTACATCATCGAGGGCGTGGTTGCAGGTGCCGTGAAGGGCTAAGGAGGTGCGCACACTATGCGTGCAAGCGGCATTCTGATGCCCGTTTTCAGTCTGCCGGGGCCTTTTGGCATCGGTACGCTGGGAAAAGAGGCCTTTGCATTCGTGGATTTTCTGGCCGATGCAAAGCAGACCTACTGGCAGATCCTGCCCATCGGCCCCACCGGCTACGGCGACAGCCTTACCAGAGCTTCTCCGCCTTTGCCGGAAATCCCTATTTTATCGATTACCGCCTGCTGGCTGCGGACGATTTGCTGACCGCCGACGAGATCCCTGCGGAAAGGCCCATCGGACCCATCGATTACGGCGCACTGTACAACGAGCGGCCTGTGATCCTGAAAAAGGCAGCCGACCGCCTGCTGGCAGCCCCCTCCCCCTCCTATGAAGCCTTCTGCGAGGCGCAGAGCTTCTGGCTGGAGGATTACGCCCTGTTTATGGCTGTCAAGGCCGAACAGGGGCAGGCCGGCCTTGCCGACTGGCCGGATGACCTGCGCTGCCGCAAACCGGAAGCCATTGCTGCCGCAAAACAGCGTCTCGCCGGTGCGGTGGATTACTACAAGGCGGTGCAATTCTTCTTCTACACCCAGTGGAACGCCCTGAAGGCTTACGCCAACGGCAAGGGCGTCCGTCTGGTGGGCGATATTCCCATCTATGTCAGCCGGATTCCAGCGATCTGTGGACCCACCCGGAACTGTTCCAGACCGATGGCCAGATGCACCTGACGCAGGTTGCCGGATGCCCGCCGGATGCCTTTGCAGCAGACGGCCAGCTGTGGGGCAACCCCCTGTATGACTGGCCCACGCACAAAGCCACCGGCTTTGCGTGGTGGAAGCAGCGCATGAAGCACGCCACCTCCATTTACGATGTGGTGCGCATCGACCACTTCCGCGGCTTCGAGAGCTATTACTCCATTCCCGCCGGGAACAAAACGGCGGCGGGCGGTCACTGGGAAAAAGGCCCTGACCGCGATTTTATCAACGCCATGCACGAAAACCTTGGCGAGGGCGGCATCATTGCCGAGGATCTTGGCTACCTGACCCCGGAGGTCAAGGCCATGCTTTCCGCCAGCGGCTACCCGGGCATGAAGATCATGCAGTTTGCCTTTGACAGCCGGGAATCCGGCAATTACCTGCCCCACACCTACCACCGCAACAGCGTGGTGTACACCGGCACCCACGACAATGTGACCGCCGAAGGCTGGCGTACCAACGCCAGTGCCGAGGATGTGGCCTATGCCTGCCGCTACCTGCGCTGCCAGCCGGAAGAGCTGACCGAGGCCATGATCTGTGCCTGCCTTGCCAGTGTATCGGATACCGCTGTGATCCCTCTGGCGGACTGGCTGCATCTGGGCAGTGAGGCCCGCATCAACACTCCCAGCACCCAAGGCTCCAACTGGCAGTGGCGGCTCACCTGTCCCTTGCCGGAAGCACTGGCCGGACACATTGCGCAGCTGACCGTGCTCTACGAACGGGCACAGTAATTCCCCGATCATTTTCTCCTCGTAAAAGCGTCTGCACCCGGAATGTGCAGGCGCTTTTGTTTTTTCTACAGAACATTTTTTCAGGACCAGATTCTGGACATATTGCGCATTTTTGGGCTGACATCCGTGATTTTGCCGCCTTTCTGTAACAGTTTATTCACAAATGTATCATGATTTTGCGCATCTCTGCTCTTGTTATTTGGACACAGTTATGTTACAATTCAGATAGTATTATTGTCTGCCTTTGTGCAGATTTCACTACGGAAAGGAGTTCTTCCACCATGGATCATCCCAATCAGAATACCATGCTTTTACCGGCTTCCTATGCCGTTATCTCCGAAGAAGAAATGACCTATCTGGATGGCGGTCAGTCCATCTACTTGGCTCAGCCTTTAATCACGATATTTATTTCAACACCGATCAGTTTGCTACATTCTGCCAGAATGCAGCGATCAACCTGTTCGTGCTGATGACCAACTATTCCTTCCGGTACATCGCAGGCCGTGTGCAGTCCGGTCTGTCGAATGGTCTGAGCCTGTCCGGCACCTTCTATCACACCTGGGATAAGATGAACACCTGGAGCCGTATCGCTTCTGTGGGCGTTGCCGGTCTGGCCGGTGTCTATGTCTATTCGCAGGTCATGAACGTCATTCGTACCGTTACAAGCATCTACGATCAGATCGTGAACCCCATGCCGAGCTTTGATGCCGCTCAGGCCGAGGAAACCGCTGCCGCCTGAGTTTGATTCCATTCCCGGAACGATCTTGTCAGAAAGGAGCTTTCTCCATGAAAAACCTTCAGATGCCGCATTCATACATTTCTGTTTCCGAAGAAGAGCTGCGCAGTATTTCCGGCGGCGGGCCGCTGGGCGATGCGCTGGATCTTTTCTTCAGCAATCTGCGTCTGGACGATCTTTTCTTTAGCGGCGGATTGATCTCACTTTCTTTCACCTTTGTGCCCATGCTGCTGTTCAATGTGGTAAAGACAGGCTTCAACTTCGTGGTGAGCGCTTACGATACCATCGCAGACCTGTTCCATTTTTCCCACGAGGAGCGGGACATGGTGCAGTATATCTCGGATCAGCAGCGCCGGGAAGAAGAGAAAGAGCAGGCTCAGTCCGCTCCCGGCCCGAAACCGGTTTTCTGAACTTTCCCAGCCGTATAAAGCATAGCAAAAAACGCATCTGCAAAATCTTGCAGATGCGTTTTTGTTTTCAGATCACTTTCACTGCCCCCTGCTCCCGCAGACGCAGAATGTAGCAGCTGCCCTTGCCGAATACCCGCTCGATCTCGCTGTGATAGCGTTCCAGCAGCTCTGGGGAACATACGCCTGAATGGTGCCTGCAAAGCCGCCGCCCTGCATCCGCCAGGCTCCCGTGCTGCCCTGCAGGATACTCTGGCTCAGCGCCAGTGCCACCGAAAGCCCCTGATGCCGCACATCGGTGCTGCAGTAGACATTCTGGCATAGCGCAAAGGATGCGCGTCCGCTTTCCAGCACCAGCGCCGCAAAGGCATCAAACTGTCCGGCCTGCAGCGCGTCCCTCTGGGCAAGGGTGCGAGCGTTCTCTTCAAAATAGTGGATGGCGCGCAGCACCGCGCGGTCGCCGCAGGCTTTGCGCAGCGTAGGCAGTGCTGCCCAGAATGCGCTCTCCGTCACCTGTCCCAGCACCTTTTTGCCAAGAAACGCTGCGATCTGCTCCATCTCCTGCCGGATGGCTGCAAACTCACCGGTCAATTCGCTGTGGCTGCCGCGCGTATCGGTAACGCACAGGCTCATGCCCGGCGGCAGCAGGCCGTCGGCGTGGATCTTTTCCAGAACCGGCTGCTGGGGATCTGCAAAATCCGCAAAGATAATGCCGCCCACTGCGCTGGTCAGCTGATCCAGCAGGCCGCTGGGCTTGCCAAAATAGGTATTCTCCGCATACTGACAGATCTTTGCCAGCTCCGCCGGGGCCAGACCGCAGCCATATTCTCCGTTCCAGATGGCAGCCATGCCCATTTCAAAGGCAGCAGAACTGGAAAGGCCGCTGCCGCGCAGCACATCACTGGCCGTGTATGCATCAAAGCCGCCCACCGCTTTGCCTGCCGCGCGGAAGCCCTCGGCAATGCCGCGGATCAGGCTGGCCGAGTGGGTGCTCTCCCCTTCCTGCGGCCCCTCCACGGTCAGGTCGATCACATCCAGCTTGTTGAACCCGCGGGATTTGACCCGCACGTAGCCGTCTGTATTGTGCGCAGCCACGGCCACAAGATCCAGCGTGACAGCCGCCGCAAGGCATAACCGTGCTGGTGGTCGGTGTGGTTGCCGCCCAGCTCTGCGCGGCCCGGTGCCGAATAAACCTGCACCTGCCTGCCCGGCCCAAAGTACAGCTCAAACTGTTCCAGCGCAGCACAGTAGCGTGCCCGCTGCCGACAGATCTCCTGCGCCGCATCGCCATACAGTGCCCGGAGCTTATCGTCCCATTTGCCCGCCGCGATCTCATTTCGGAACTGCGCACTGTTTGCCATAACGATTCCTCCCTCAATATGCTGCTTTGGGATAGATGGGTATGTTACGTCTATTGTAATGCATCCAACCGCTTTTTTCAATTTCCAACGCCGAAAAAACGCGAATTTTGGCACCCAGTTCAAAGAATAAGATGTACTTTTGTTGAATTTGCGGGCAGATGTGTGGTATACTATACCAAAGATCGGGCACAAAGCTGCCCGCAACGTGACAGAGCGGAGGAAACGCGGCTATGGCAGATGTATATAAGCAATCCTTCAAACAAAATTATACCAATAATATTGAGCTTTCCATCTTCAATTGCGGCATCGAACGCTGTGCTCCGGGCCAAACATGGGGGCCGGGTATCCGCGACCATTACCTGATCCATCTGGTACTTTCCGGCAAGGGCGTATTCGAGGTGGGCGGACGCACCTGGGAAGTGAGCCAGGGTCAGCTGTTTTTTGCCCGGCCAAGCCAGCTGATCCGGTATACTGCCGATGAGCAGCAGCCTTGGGAGTACAGCTGGGTAGGCTTCAACGGTGCGTGTGCCCACAAACTGGCCGCGCAGCTTCCCTTCACCGACGACTCGCCGGTGCATCACACCCACGACCCCGATGGGATGCGTGCCGCTCTGGCCAACATTTATTCCTCCCGCGGGCTGCAGCCGCAGGATGAAGCCGCCATGGTGGGCTACCTTTATCTCTTCATCGCTTCTCTGATGAAGGAGACCAGCGCTGGCAAACCGCACACGGCTTCCTCTTCCAGCCAGTATGTGCTCAACGCCATCAAGTACATCCAGTTCAATTATTCACACGATATTTCCATTGATGATGTGGCAAAAAGCGTAGGTGTCTCCCGCAGTCACCTGTACCGCGTGTTCATGCTGAACGTAGGCAAAAGCCCCATCGATTATCTTACCGAATACCGCATCAACGAAGCCTGCAAGTTGCTGCGCGCAGGCAACCTTTCCATTGCCGAGGTCGCGGTGTCGGTAGGCTTCTTTGACCAGTTCTATTTTTCGCGGGTATTCAAGCGCGCCAAGGGCGTGCCGCCCAGCAAGTATTTCGCGGCGCAGGCTGATGCTCCCGCCGACGGCCCCGACCACCAGTAAAGGAGACCCTTCATGCCCTTACAGAAAAATCAAGTTCTCACCCTGCGCGTAGAGCGTCTTTCCAGCGATGGCAGCGGCGTAGCACACAGCCCCGACGGTGAGACCGTGTTTATTCCCGGTGCCGCCCCCGGCGACGAAGCCCGGGTGCGCATCGTGAAGGACTGCAAGCGCTACGCCTTCGGTATTCTGGACGAGGTGCTCACTCCTTCGCCGGACCGTATCCCGGTGGATTGTGCCGTGGCAGGCCCCTGCGGCGGCTGCAGCCTGCGGCATCTGGACTATGCTGCCGAGCTGCGCGCCAAGCAGGAGAATGTTGCAGACGCCTTTGCCCGCATCGGAGGATTGGATGTGCCTGTGCTGCCCATTGTGGGTTCGCCGGAAGTGAACCGCTACCGCAATAAGGTGCAGTTCCCGGTGGGCGTGGACAAAAGCGGCAAGCCCTGTATCGGCTTCTACGCCGGGCGCACCCATCGCATCGTCCCCTGCCCGGACTGCCGCCTGCAGCCCGGTGTGCTGAATGAGATCGGCAACGCATTGTGCGCTTTTTTTGCAGAAAAGGGCATCCAGCCGTACAGCGAGGAGACCGGCAGGGGCCTTGTGCGTCATATCTTTCTGCGGCGCGGCGCTCACAGTGGCCAGATCATGGTCTGCCTTGTCTGCACCCGTGCCAAGCTGCCCTCCGCTGAAGAGCTTTGCACCCGGCTGAAAGCTCAATTTGCAGAGATCACCACGATCCTGCTGAACGTAAATGCTAAAAACACCAACGTGATCCTTGGCACCGAGACCCACACTCTGTACGGCCCGGGCTATATTGAGGACACCCTGTGCGGCGTTCCGGTGCAGCTTGGCCCGCTTTCCTTCTATCAGGTCAATACCCTTGCTGCCGAGCAGCTTTACGGCATTGCCGCCCAGTATGCTCAGCTTACCCCGGACGACCTGCTGCTGGACCTCTACTGCGGCATGGGCACCATTGGTCTTTCCATGGCAGCGCACTGCCGTGAGCTGATCGGTGTGGAGATCGTACCGGAAGCCATTGAAAGTGCCAAGGCTAACGCTGCCCGCATGGGTGCAGATGTGGCCGCAAAGAGCCGATTTTTCTGCGCAGATGCCGGTCAGGCCGCCACCCGCCTTGCTGCTGAGGGCCTTCACCCGGACATCGTAATGCTGGACCCACCCCGCAAGCTGCGACGAAGCCACCCTTTCCGCTGTCGTGCGCATGTCTCCCCGCCGGGTGGTCTACGTCAGCTGCAACCCCGCCACCGCCGCAAGAGATGCTGCATGGCTGGAACAAAATGGATATCACGCAGAGAAGGTGCAGCCGGTGGATCTGTTTCCGAGAACACGGCATTGCGAATGTGTGCTGAGCCTTTCCAAGGTGTGAGGTTTGAAAAAATGGCTATTCCAAAATATAATGAACTTTACTCGCTGTTCCTCTTTGCGATTCAGGACGGTGCCCCGCATTCTTCAAAAGATGTAAAGAAAATCATCTCTCAAAAACTCCAGTTAACCGCCTTGCTCTTGAATTGGTAAACATACATAAAAAGCGCCCGTCCCGGTTTTTTCCGGGACAGGCGCTTTGCATTTTAACCTTGTAATTTATCAGGACAGAATCATGCGGTCATTTGCAAACTCGCCGCCGCTGGCGATCTGGAACTTTGCCAGCAGGTCGGAGACGTGCAGGTTCTTCTTTTCCTCACCGGAAACATCATAGATGATATGGCCTTCGTACATCATGATCAGGCGGTTGCCATACTTAATGGCATCCTTCATGTTGTGGGTGATCATCATGGTGGTGAGATGGTTTTCCTCCACGATTTTGGCCGAGAGGGTCAGCACCTTGAGCGCGGTCTTGGGGTCCAGCGCAGCGGTGTGCTCGTCCAGCAGCAGGAGCTTGGGCTTGTTCATGGTAGCCATCAGCAGGGTCAGTGCCTGACGCTGGCCGCCGGAAAGCAGGCCCACACGGGCCGTCAGGCGGTCTTCCAGACCCAGATCCAGCGTCTTGAGCAGTTCACGGTACTGCTCGCGCTCTGCCTTGGTAATGCCAATGCGCAGGGTGCGGGGCTTGCCGCGGCGTGCAGCCAGGGCAAGGTTCTCTTCGATCTGCATGGTGGCAGCAGTGCCGGTCATGGGGTCCTGAAACACGCGGCCGATGTAAGCGGCACGCTGATGCTCGCTCAGGCGGGTCACATCCACACCGTCAATAATGATCTTGCCTTCGTCCACCGGCCACACACCGGCAACTGCGTTCAGCATGGTGGATTTGCCTGCACCGTTGCCGCCGATCACGGTAACGAAATCGCCCTCGTTCAGCTTCAGGTTCAGGCCGTTCAGGGCAGTTTTCTGGTTGACCGTGCCAGCGTTAAAGGTCTTGGAAACATTCTGGATCTCAAGCATTTTTTGCATCCTCCTTTGCCTTCTTCACCGGCTTCGAGAAGTACTTGCCCTTCCAGTACGGCACGGCAAGGAAAACAGCCACCACAGAAGCACTCAGCAGCTTGAGCAGGTTGGCATCGAAACCCAGAGTCAGCACCAGCTGGATGACAATGTAGTAGATGATGGCACCCAGAGAGACAGAAACCATCTTGAGTGCAAAGTTGTGGAAGATGCGGCTGAACAGAGCCTCGCCAATGATGACAGCAGCCAGACCAATGACGATCGCGCCACGGCCCATGCCGACATCTGCAAAGCCCTGATACTGGCTCAGCAGAGCGCCAGACAGCGCCACCAGACCGTTGGACACAGCCAGACCCAGCACGATATTGAAGTTGGTGTTGATGCCCTGCGCACGGGACATGGCGGGGTTAGAGCCGGTGGCACGGATGGCACAGCCCAGCTCGGTGCCGAAGAACCAGTACAGAATGCCGATCAGCACCGCTGTGACAATGATGATCATAACGATAGGGTTGTGGAGAGCGAACTCCTTGACCCAGCGCAGGGAGATCAGCAGGTTGTACTTGTCCACGTTGATGGCCTGATTGGCCTTGCCCATGATTTTGAGGTTAATGGAATACAGCGAAAGCTGGGTCAGGATGCCGGCAAGGATGGCCGGAATGCCCATAAATGTGTGCAGGACACCGGTGACGAAGCCGGACAGCAGGCCTGCCAGCAGCGCCATGAGCAGGGAGACCCAGACGTTCTGGCCGGACAGCAGGCACATGACGCACACTGCACCGCCGGTGCCAAAGGAGCCGTCCACGGTCAGATCGGCCACATCCAGAATACGGTAGGTCAGGTACACGCCAATGGCCATGATACCCCAGATAAGGCCCTGTGCACAGCACCCGGCAAAGCGCCCGGCAGGTTTGCCAGTCTTGCAATGATTTCCAAAACAATTCCTCCTAAACGTTACACTTTTTTACTTCCCGTTTGATACGGGAAAGCGGAGAAGAGCACTTTTTACCCTTCTCCGCTGATTTTCTGTTTGGTTTCCCGGAGTATTTTAGCCCTCGATCTCCTCGTAGCCGTCGGGAACGGTCAGGCCCAGATCGTCGCAGATAGTCTTGTTGTACTTCTTGGTCACATCGGTGTACTCGATGGGCATGGTGGAGATATCAGCCTCACCGTTCAGGATCTTCACTGCCATCTCACCAGTGGTGTAGCCCAGATCGTAGTAGCTGATGGAAAGGGTAGCCACGCCGCAGCCGGCGCAGATGCCTCTTCGCCAGCGAACACGGGCTTCTTGGCCGGGCGGCAGATGCCGTCCACAATGCCGGTGTTTGCAGCAACAGTGTTATCGGTGGGCACATACAGTGCGTCGTTCTCGTCGGCAGCCTTCTGGCAGACAGAGGACAGGTCGTTGGAATCAGAGAAAGCGTACTGGGTAGCGGTGACACCCTTTTCCTCCAGATACTTCTGGACCTCATCCACCTGATACTGGCTGTTTGCCTCAGCAGAGCAGTACAGCAGGCCAACCTTCTTGCCTCCGGCATCCACTCCACGATCATCTCAGCCTGCTGATCCAGCGGGGCCAAATCAGAGGTGCCGGAAATGTTGCCGCCCACGGTGCCGTCGAAATCGGTCAGGCCCAGAGCCACACCGTACTCGGTAACAGAGGTGCCCAGCACCGGAATGCTGTCGGTAGCAGACTGTGCAGCCTGCAGAGCGGGCGTAGCATTGGCCATGATCAGATCCACACCAGAGGAAACGAAGCCGTTGGTGATGGTAGCGCAGGTAGCGGAATCGCCCTGTGCATTCTGGAAATCGAAGGTGACGTTCTCGCCGAAGGAAGCAGTCAGAGCATCCTCAAAGCCCTGCGTAGCGGCATCCAGAGCGGCATGCTGCACCAACTGGCAGATGCCGATCGTGAACTTCTGGCCATCGGCTGCAGCAGAAGCAGCAGCGGAGGATGCAGGCGCAGCGGAAGAAGCAGCTGCAGAAGATGCAGAAGAACCGCCGCAGGCAGTCAGGGCAGCAGCTGCGCCGCAGGCAGCGGCAGCAGCCAGAAACGAACGACGAGTGATTTTACGCATAATGTTTATCTCCTCTATCTCTTTGCGTGTGCGGTCTACAGGTACCACACCGGAAAGCTATGTTTTGTATGCAAGGCTCGTACAGTCTCGCTTTACACTCGTGAAGTATATCACACATTTCACGGTAAAACAACTCACTTTTGCCCTAAAACGGCCTTTATTATCGATTGCATCAAATATATCGATCGATTATTTTGATGCGTTATTCCGTTTTTGCTGATATTCTGTCAGTTTTGCAAATTCAGCATCCAGCCAGTGCAGGTTTTTCTCCAGCTGCGGCAAGAACGGTGCGGCATAGTCGTAGCCAAAATACAGCGCCTGCCAGAGCTTGTCCTGCATCCGGCGCACCAGCACCGGGCTGAGCTGCGCACCCAGCTGTTCCACCGTGTCTTCCAGTGTCATGCAGGTCTGCGCCCAGCGCACATCGGTCTGTTCCCGGGCCGGGACATCGTAACAAGCAAGATAGTCCTCCACCTTGCCTCGATCACCTGCCCGCCGCAGCCGGTTGGCTGCAGAAAATAGCTCACCTGTCCTTTCCTGCTGATCTCCTGCGCCAGCGGGTACAGAGCACACACCAGCGGTTCGGCATCGTGGATGGCGCAGTGGTCTCCCGTAAGGAAGGGACAGTTGTTCCGGTTCTCCTTCACCGGGGCCAGACGCAGCACCGGCAAATGGCTCACCGTGCCAATGCTGGCCCGGCAATATCCCCGCGCCACGATCTGCGGCGGCAGGCGCAGCCGGGCTGCAATGCGCCACAGGTCAAAGCCTGAAAGTACAATGTCCTCTCTGCCACGGCAGCAGTCGCCGCAGCCATTGCACGCAAAGCTGAAATGTGCATCCCGCGCCAGCAGGGGCATTGCCTCGGTACGGGTAAAATCGATCTGGCCGCACAGGTCGATATGGTGGTCTCGCATCTGTTCTCTCTTCTTTCCTGCATAATAAATAACAGGTCTATTGTACCGCAGGGCCGGTTTTTGTGCAACAAAAAGCTGCTGTACGCTTGACAGCAGCTCATAGTGGCGCAGCGCGCCCACACTCAGGCGGTACGTCTATGCCATCTCACCGATTTGGAACGGTTCCCGCTCAGCCATGCAGCACCGCTTTCTGCTGCCGCTTGAGCCAGTGGTAAGCGATCACGCACACCAGAATGGAGAACAGCGAACCGCAGGCCGAAGCAAGACCCATGGGCAGCAGCGTCTGCGGGAAAAACTTGGATGCGAGGTAGGCACCCGGCACGCGCACCAGCAGAATGGACAGCGTGTTATGCAGGAAGGACAGCCCGGACTTGCCATAGGCGCAGAAATAGCCGCTGAAGCTGAACTGCACGCCTGCAAACAGGCAGTCAAAAATATAACCCCGGATGTAAGATGCACCGGCCAGCACCACAGCCTCGTCCGAGGTGAAGGGCCGCACCACCGACGGTGCAATGAACTGCACTGCTACTGCCACGATCAGTCCAAAGGTCAGGCCAATGCCGATGGCGTAGCGCAGAATGGCATCCACACGGTCGTGCTTGCCGGCACCGATGTTCTGCGCGCCCAGTGCCGATACAGTGGACAGCATGGAGCTGGGCACCAGGAACAAAAAGCTGATGATCTTTTCCACGATGCCCACGGCGGCGGCATCGGTCAGGCCTCGGTGGTTGGCAATGATGGTGATGATCATAAAAGATACCTGAATAAAGCCGTCCTGCATCATCACCGGTATGCCAATGGAAAGGATCTCGCCAAGTGCACTGCGTTCCGGCTTGAAGTCCGCACCCGAAAGGTGGATGCCGCTCTTACGGCGCAGGATCACGACCAGCGAGATGATCACGCTGACCAGCTGAGAAAGAGTGGTACCCAGCGCTGCACCGGCAGGGCCAAGATGCAGCGCGCCCATGAACAGATAATCCAGCGCAATGTTGCTTGCACAGGCCACCGCAATAAAGTACATCGGGCTTCTGGAATCGCCCAGCCCGCGGAAGATCGATGCCATGATATTATACGCCGTGATGCATGGAACGCCGATAAAGCAGATGATCAGGTAGGTACGAGTGCCCGCCACGGCCTGCTCCGGTGTGGAGACAATGCGTACGATCGGGTCCACAAGCCCTACCAGCACAGCTGCCAGTACCACAGATCCTGCCATAAACAGCGTGACTGTGTTGCCAATGAGCCGCGCCGCACGAGGTTTGTTCTCTGCGCCCACGGCCCGGCCAATAGTGACCGTTGCTCCCATGGCAAGGCCCACGATCATCACAGTGATCATATGCATCACCTGACTGCCAATGGACACCGCCGTTGTGCTGGCCACACCTTCAAACTGCCCGATGATGAACAGATCCGCCATGCCGTACAGCGTCTGCAAAAAGTACGAAAGCAGATAGGGCAGTGAAAAAAACAAAATGCTTTTCAGCACACTGCCGCTGGTCAGATTTTTTTCCATAATGTTTTCTGCCCGGCTTCCCTCTTCTCTGCCGAATGTACAGAGCTTACACTGCCAGACCGGGCAGCTCCTTTCCGTTATAGATAGTAAACCCTACAACGACTGAAGAGTCAAGGTTTTATTACAATAAAGCGGCCCGGTCGTGCCAAAAGATCAGCACAGCCGAGCCACCATGAATTTATTTAAGGTTTTTGTTTGTTCAATAGATAAGGCACAAGCACATCATAAAATTTTTCGCTTCACTCTGCATGAAATTGTGCCCTTCTCTTCCAGTCTGTTTCATCTTCAATGCTCACATCATTTTCAAAGCATACCTGCCTTTCTGTTTTCTCCTAAAACGGTTTCAAGGCAAAAGAAAAACGCCTCAGAATTTCTTCTGAAGCGTTTTTTGTTCAAGTCGGCGGCTACCTATTTTCACGCGCCGTTTCCAGCGAACTATCTTCGGCACAAGTGAGCTTAACTTCTGTGTTCGGAATGGGAACAGGTGGAACCTCACCGTCATCGACACCGACCGATCTGACTGAACCGGTATAACATGTTTGTTGTACTTTGTCCAGTATTTCTTAGAAGGACGTGCCTTCAAAACTGAATAATCACTGCTTACATTTTTTCGTTGACTCTCAGAGTCTCAAGCGAATTGTGGTCAAGCCCTCGACCTATTAGTACACGCTTGCTGAATGGATTGCTCCACTTACACATCGTGCCTATCAACCTTGTAGTCTTCAAGGGGTCTTACTTGTTTGAAACAATGGGATATCTTATCTTTGGGTCGGCTTCACGCTTAGATGCTTTCAGCGTTTATCCGATCCGTACATAGTTGCCCAGCTATGCTCTTGGCAGAACAACTGGTGCGCCAGAGGTACGTCCGCT
>ENA-OQEX01000080-OQEX01000080.1-human-gut-metagenome-genome-assembly--contig:-NODE-80-length-55883-cov-6.890613_pt1 | contig 55883 bp, 78 predicted proteins | sample MGYA00242802_ERZ504649 | MGnify/ENA primary metagenome ERZ504649 (study PRJEB26092, sample SAMD00036194) | human gut metagenome | host: Homo sapiens | study: EMG produced TPA metagenomics assembly of...
CACGGGCCATCTGCCGCCGGGCGGCTACGGTGCGCAAAGCTTCCTGATACAGTTCGTTTTTGGTACGCATATGGGTAACCTCGTGTTATGTGTTGGAGCGCTTTTTGAGCCGGTTGAGCGACGCAGAAAGGCTGCTGTTGCCCAGAAAATCGTTGCCGCTGGGGGCTTCACGGTCCACCCGGATGTTCCGGCTGGCTCCGGCATCGGCCACCGGGCCGCGCACGTCGTGGATGGTGCGCAGGCCCTTGGCGTTCCAGGTTTTCAGGATGCTGTTCCAGTACCACAGGTCCCGCTTGGGGCCTGCCTGCACAGCAGCTTCCTGTACCATGGCGTCATCGTAGCCGTACACCTCGTACCAGCGGGCAATGGCCTTGCGGCCGCCCAGGGTGAGCTCGTCGGTGGAGATGCCCAGCAGGCCGCTGACATACTGCTCGCGGCTCTGGCGCAGTGCCAGCAGTTTGAGGTGGGCATCGGCCTGCTCACCGGTCTCCACGCCCTCGGTGCGCCACACCTTCAGCTCATGCACTACGGCGGCCATGGTGCTGCGGCCGGTGCTGGCAACGTAGGCGGTGCACAGCATCACGGTCTCCGGCGCAAAGCCCTCCTGCATATAAAGGTTGACCAGCTTTTCCATCTCCCTGTGGGTCAGCGGACGGGCAAAGCCGGTCTGTGCGCAGTCGATCAGGCTGGAGATCATGGGTCGGTGCGGCTGGCCGCAGCGATCTCGGCCCAGGTCATGGGTGCGGGGGCGCTGGGTTCCTCGCCCGGTGCAGCGTTCTCTTCGTACCGCTCCAGCAGGCCAGCGCCCGCCCAGAAGGAGAGGGCGCTCTCGGCGCTGATGCGGCTGCGCAACTTGAGGTCGGCACAGATCTTGTCCGGGTCGGTGATGCCGGTCGCCAGCACATACAGAGCCACGCGCACATTGTATTCTTCGGCGATGCCCAGTTTAGAAAACACCAGCTGCGGCACTGCAATGGTATCGCCCTTGAGTTCTTTTAAACGATAGATCATGTTTTATTCCTTCGGCTTGTCCGGCTCGGCTTCGGCAGCAGGCGGCTCCCACGGGTCGCTGTCCATCATGCTGGGGCAGTTTTTCCAGCGGTCAGGATCGGCATTGAACGCGTCCTGCAAAAAAGCGGCTGTGGCCTCCCGGCCCTCGTCGGTGAGCGGAAACACCTTCTGCACCCGCAGGGCAGGGTCGGTCTTTTCAATGGTCCAGGGGTCCGGCCAGTAGTCCACGGTGAGGATGCTTTCCTCCTTTGCGGCACCCTCGCCGCCGTCCGGGTCCGGCACGGTGCGCTTGCCGGGGATCATCCGGTATCGCAGGCCGTATTCGTTGCCGCTGTAGGAATTTTTGCATTTGAAGTAATGCAGCAGGGGAACAAAGATCATGGCAGAGTCCTTTCGTATTTTGCAGGGAGCGGCTGTAAGCAAAAACGCAAACCGATATTCCACGGTTTGCCGTTTGTTTTTGGAGCAGGGTACGGGACCCGAACCCGCCGCCTGCTGCTTGGGAAGCAGCCGCTCTACCGGATGAGCTAACCCTGCAAGTTGCTCATTTATTGTAGCAAAGAGGGACGGGATTGTCAAGGGCCGGAGAATGTCAGTTTTTCTGGGCATCGGTCAGGTCCAGCACCGGCGTGAAGGGGTCGAACACAAGGCCGGTGATGCCGTCCGCCACCAGCAGACGCCTGTTCTGGCCCAGCAGCGGCACCACGGCGCAGCCTTCCAGCAGCTGGCGCTCACAATCGGCCAGCAGGGCACAGCGGGCGCTGCCGGTCTGCTGGGCGCTCTCGGCCAGACGCTGAGAGTAGATGGGGTCGGACCAGCCGGTCAGGCCGCCGCCCTCGGCCGTGAACTGCTGCAGCATCTGGTATACGCTGCCGCCTTCGGCGCGGATGGGAGCCAGCGCAATGGTGTAGCTGCCCGCTGCAAGGCGTTTGTCGAACTCCTCTTGCGGAACCTCTTCCACCGAGAAGAAAAGGGAGCAGTCCTTCTGCCATGCGCCGTTGATCTGCTCGGCCAGTTCGGTCAGGCCGGCTTCCTTCGGCAGCAGGATGGTCACGCCGGAAAAATCCGAGCTGGCCATGCCCTGCCCGTGCATTCAGGTACAATGTACGGGGGTCGGTGATGGTGGGCAGCGGGTTCCTGGCAGACTTGCGGTAATCGATGCCGTCCACGGAAAGGCCGGTGGGCACAAGACCCTCGCAGCGGTGTACAGACCGGAAGAGGGCACATCCACATTCTCCCGGGCGATGCCGGCAAGCGCCTGCCGCAGTTCCTGATTGGCAAACACAGGATCTTCGGCGCTGTTGAACAGCAGTGCCAGGTGGTGTCGGAGTAATCCACCGACTGCAGCGAGGTATCCTCGCCGGTGTCGTCCAGCGCGGCGGAGCATTTTTCGTCTGCAATGAGCTGGGCGGCGCTCTTGCCGGTGCTGCCGGTGTTCTGCACCAGACGCAGGCTGCCGATCATGGGGGAGGAGACATCCCGGCGCAGGAACAGGCCGCTGGCCGTCCAGTTGTAAAGATAGAAGCTGCCGCTGGAAAGGGTGGTCTTGGCGGTCAGGCCGTAGGTGCCGCGGGTGCTCTCAAAAAATGCTTCATCGCAGGGCATGGCACCGGCAGGGTGAGCTTGGCAAGGAAGTTGTCGTCCTTTTCACTCAGGCGGAACACCAGCGTCAGCGGGCCGGCGGCCGAAACGCCCAGCGTGCTGGCATCGGCTGTGCCAGCCAGCACGGCAGCACTGTTCTCAAGGGCGGCAAACTCCACGGCATAAGGGGAATTTGTCTGCGGCTGGAATATGCGCCGGAATGCAAACACAAAGTCCTCGGCAGTGATGGTGTGATCCGTGGAAGCGCCCTTAACGGCCTTGTAGGTCAGGCCGTCCTTGATCTGGAAGGTGTAGGTCTTGCCATCGGAGGAGACCGTCCAGCTCTCGGACAGATCGGGCACGATCTCGCCATCCGCTTTTTTGCGGACAAGCCCGCTGTAAAGGTTCTCGCAGGCGATCACGTCCGGGGCAGCAGAAGCTACCTGCGGGTCAAGGTTTGCGGGAATGGTATCCACGAACCATGTAAAGCTTGGCGCACTGGAACTGCTGCCGCAGCCGGTGAGCGCAAGCAGGAACGCAGCAGCAAGCACTGCTGCGGTAATACGGAAGAACTGTTTCAAGGGGATGACCTCATTCTATGGTATTTGCGAAAAAGGCTTTTTGTATACAAAAAGCACTCTGCTTCGACAAGTGTAGCAGAAACAGCGGCAAAATACAATTGCAGAATTGTGAATTTACCTTGCTTTTTGGGGCAAAAAGGGCGTTTTTCCGTTGCCAATTGCGGCTAAATGGACTATAATGGTACAGCGAAACATCTCTGCACCCGTTTTGAGGTGCGTTCTGAATACGATATTATGGAGGAGGAACTGTTTTTATGCAGAAGGATCAGCAGAAACTGATTGAACTCATCAAAGGCAAAAAAGTGGCCTTCATTGGTGCCGGTGTCAGCCACAAGACCCTGATCAAGGAGTTTGTGGAGCTGGGTGCCCATGTGACCCTGTGCGACCAGAAAAAGAGCGTGGAGGACTTTGGCGATTACGCTGCAACCATCAAGGAGCTGGGCATCGACCTGAGCCTGGGCGAAAACTATCTGGATGGCTTCAAAGGTCAGGATATCATCATGCGCACCCCGGGCTTTGTGGGCTACTTTGAAAAGCCCCTGCAGGATGCCATGGCCGCAGGCACCATGGTCACCAGTGAGGTGGAGCTGTTCTTCGACTTCTGCCCCTGCGAGATCGTAGCCGTGACCGGCTCCGACGGCAAGACCACCACCACCACCCTGATCTCCAAGTTCTACGAGGCCGCAGGCCGCAAGGTGCATCTGGGCGGCAACATCGGCGCAGCTCTGCTGCCCATGCTGCCCGAGGTAGCTCCCGATGATGTGGCTGTGGTGGAGCTTTCCAGCTTCCAGCTCATCAGCATGCATTCCAGCCCCAACATTGCCGTGGTGACCAATGTCACCCCCAACCATCTGGACCACCACAAGGACATGCAGGAGTACATTGATGCCAAGCGCAACATCCTGCTGTACCAGAAGCAGCCCTGCCGCGCTGTGCTGGGCTATGAGAACGAGATCAGCCGTTCCATGCAGTCCGACTGCAAGGGCAAGCAGGTGTGGTTCACCCGCCTGCACGATACCGACAACGGTGCCTTCCTGCGCAAGGAGACAACATGCTCTGCATGGCCGAGGATGGCGTTGTGACCCCCTTCCTGGCCCAGAAGGACGTGAAGCTGCGCGGCCTGCACAACATTGAAAACCTGCTGGCTGCTGCCGCTGCCGTGTGGGGCGAGGTGCCCGTGGAAGCCATCCAGAAGGTGGGCAGCACCTTTACCGGTGTGGAGCACCGCATTGAGCCGGTGCGCACGCTGGACGGCGTGCTGTACTACAACGACTCCATCGGCACCAGCCCGACGCGCACCATTGCCGGTCTGCGCAGCTTTAACCAGAAGGTCATTCTGATCGCTGGCGGCTACGACAAGCACATTCCCTATGAGCCGCTGGCACCGGAAGTGGTGGCCCACGTGAAGAACCTTGTGCTGATGGGTGCCACCGGCCCCCGCATCGAAAAGGCTGTGCGCGAGGACCCGAACTTCAACGAAGCAGAGCTGCCCATCCAGCACGCCGACAATATGCAGCACGCTGTGGAGCTGGCCCGTGCCTGCGCAAAGCCCGGTGACATCATCATCCTGTCCCCGGCCAGCGCATCGTTTGACCTGTACCCCAACTTTGAGGTGCGCGGCTGCGAGTTCAAGAAGATCGTCAACGAGCTGAAGTGATCGCGCAGGTCAGCACAAAAGCCCACCGCGCCCGCTTTTTAAATGCCTGCGGGGGGAAATGGGTGCTGGGGGCGACCCTGCCGCTGAATCTTGCCCTTTTTAGCAAAAGCCAGCCGTGGCGATTCTACGCAGGACCTACACTGGCGCTGGAACTCAGCGGCAGCACCGCATGGGCAGCAGGGCACGCAAACCCGGAAGAGATGGCCAGCTTTCTGGCTTTCTGCGGGTGTGAGAGCATCATTTTAGACGAAAACGAATGCCCACCGCCTGCCGGGTGGTGCAAAGCTGAAACGCTGACTGTATTCGGCCTTGCACCCGGCAAGGCTCTGCCGCTGCCGCTGCAGACGAGACGCTCTGGGCCGGACTGACCCTTGACAGAGAACCCTCTGCCATGGATGTGGCACGGGCGCTCTACCCGGCGGATACGGCAAAGCAGGATGACTTTTACTCCGAGCTTTGCACAAAGCGCACCCGCGGCAAAGCCCTTGTGTGGGCGCTGCGGCAGGGAAGTGAAACGATCTGCACGGTAGGGGCCTATGCCCTTGCGAACAGGCAGGCCTACATGGCCTGCGGGCAGACAGCCCAGCCTTTGCGGGGCAAGGGCATCGGCGGGCGGCTCATTGTGCAGATGGCGAACGAGCTTGCCGCCAAGGGGGAGCACCCGGTGTTTCTCTGCAGCCCGGAGCGGGTGCACTTTTATACCCGGCTTGGCTTTGAAAAGCTGGGGGAATATGCAAGATTTGAACAAACTCCTTCAGTCAAAACCTGACGGTTTTGCCAGCTCCCTCAATGAGGGAGCCTTTGGCAGGACGGAAAAGCTTTCTGCATAAGTGAAACGTTCTGGTTTCGTCAGGAGCTCCCTCCCTGAGGGAGCTGGCGCACGAAGTGCGGCTGAAGGAGTCATTCCGACAGAAAGCCTGCGCTCTATAAAATCTATAAAATTAAGGAACCATTATAATGTCAATGCTGAACCACTTTTTCAATTACAAACCCGAAGTTCTGGCGCTGGACGAAAAGGCTATGGAGCTGTGCCAGCCCTACTTCCGCCATATGGAGGAGATCCGCGATTTTAACCAGCTCAAAATGCTGAAAGCCTTTGCGGATACCCAGATGTCCTCCACCGATATGCTGGGCACCACCGGCTACGGCCTGTGGGATACCGGCCGCGCAAAGCTGGAGCAGATCTTTGCCGAGGTGATGGGCGCAGAGGACGCCCTCGTGCGCAGCCAGTTCCAGAGCGGCACCCACACGCTGGCTGTGGCGCTGTTCGGCCTGCTGCGGGCAGGGGACACCCTGCTGGCTGCCACCGGCCGTCCCTACGATACGCTGGAAGGCGTGATCGGTCTGGACGGCAAGGGCAGGGGCACCGGCACCCTGATGGATTACGGCATCCGGTACGATGAAGCTCCGCTGAAAGCCGACTTCACCCCGGATTATGACCTGATCGCCCAAAAGGCCCCCGGTGCAAAGGTGTGCCACATCCAGCGCAGCCGCGGCTATCTGCAGCGCAATGCCTTTGATCTGGAAACGATCCGAAAAATTGCGGATACCGCCCGCGCCGCAAACCCGGACATCATTATTTTTGTGGATAACTGCTACGGCGAGTTCACCCAGACGCAGGAACCCTGTCAGATGGGCGCAGACCTTGTGGTGGGCAGCCTGATCAAGAACCCCGGCGGCGGCATCGCTCCCACCGGGCGGCTACATTGCGGGCCGCAAAGACCTTGTGGAGCTGTGCGCTTACCGCCTGAATGCGCCCGGTCTCGGCAAGGATCTGGGCTGCACGCTGGAAACGCCCCGTGATATGTATCTGGCTTCTACTACGCGCCCGGCGTGGTGTGCGAGGCCATCAAGACCGCCATTTACGCCCAGTGTATGCTGGAGCTGCTGGGCAAGAATCCAGTGCCGCGCTACTGCGACGACCACAACGATATCGTCACCTGCTTTGATGCAGCACTGCGGATGCGCTCATCGGCTTCTGTCAGGGTATTCAGGCTGCAAGTCCCGTGGACAGCTATGCCGCCCCGGAACCTTCTCCGGAGCCGGGCTATACCGACGAGGTGGTCATGGCAAGCGGCAGCTTTACACAGGGCAGCACCATCGAGCTTTCCTGCGACGGCCCGCTGCGTGAGCCGTACACCTGCTACCTGCAGGGCGGTCTGAACTTTGCTGCCAGCCGTGCAGGCGTGCTGCTGGCCATCCAGAAGGCTTATTTTAAGGGCTGAAAAGGGGAGAGCGCATGCCTGTTTTAAGTGACCGTGTGGGTACCTTCACGGATTCAGTCATCCGCCGCATGACCCGCATCAACAATCAGTACGACTCCATCAACCTTTCGCAGGGCTTCCCGGATTTTGACCCGCCGAAGCAGTTGCTGGACGCTCTGGCCGAAACGGCTTACAAAGGCCCGCACCAGTACGCTGTGACCTTTGGCGCGCAAAACTTCCGCGAGGCGCTGGCAAAAAAGACCAGCCCTGCCCTGCACCACGAAGTAGACCCCAACACCGAGATCTGCGTGACCTGCGGCGGCACTGAGGCCATGATGGCCGCCATGATGACCATCTGCAACCCCGGCGACAAGGTGATGATCTTCTCACCGTTCTACGAGAACTACGGTGCCGATGCCATTCTTTCGGGCGCGGAACCCATCTATATCCCGCTGGTGCCGCCCACCTATGAGTTTGACATCAGCCTGATCGAAAAGGGCTTTGCCGAGGGTGCCAAGCGCTGATCCTGTGCAACCCCTCCAATCCCTGCGGCAAGGTGTTCCGCCGCGACGAGCTGGAAGCCATTGCAAAGCTGGCCATCCAATACGATGCCTTTGTGGTGACGGATGAGGTGTACGAGCATATCATTTATGCGCCGGCAGAGCATATCTGCATGGCAAGCCTGCCCGGCATGTTTGAGCACACCATCACCTGCAACTCGCTCTCCAAGACTTACTCCATCACGGGCTGGCGTCTGGGCTATCTGATCGGACCCGCAGAGGTCATTGAGGGCGCGCGCAAGGTGCACGACTTCCTCACTGTGGGTGCGGCTGCACCCCTGCAGGAGGCCGCTGTGGCCGGTTTGGAGATGCCCGCCAGCTATTACGAAGAGCTGCAGGCCCTTTACACCGAAAAACGCGATCATTTTCTGGCCGGACTGGACCGTGTGGGGCTGAAGCACAATGTTCCGCAGGGCACCTATTTTGTGATGATCGATATTTCCGATTTTCTGGCGCTGCCCCAGTTCAAGGGCTGGACCGACCTGCAGTTCTGTGAGTGGATGATCCGGGAAGTGGGCGTGGCCGCTGTGCCTGGCTCCAGCTTCTTCCGGGAGCCGGTGAACCACCTGATCCGGATGCACTTTGCCCGCGGCACCGATGTGCTGGACGAAGCCGTCCGCCGGCTGGAAAAGCTGCAGGCTTTACTGAAATAAAAGCAAAACAAAAAACAACAGCGCCGCAGGAAGTTTCCTGCGGCGCTGTCTCTTTCCCGATACTCTATACACGATTCATCACACGGCGTGGCGCTGCACGGTGGGCATGGGCTCCACAAGAGCGGGATGCATCCCCTCGCGGTAGTCCAGGTCGCCCTGATCCATACCGCGCAGCAAGACCTCGGCGGTGGCAATGTTGGTGGCAATGGGTACGCTGTGCATATCGCACAGGCGGAGCAGATTCTGCTCGGTGATGCTGGCGGCATCCGCTTTCAGCGGGTCACGGAAGAACAACACCAGATCCACTTCGTCGCACGCAATGCGGGAAGTAATCTGCTGCACACCGCCCAAGCGCCCGGAGAGATAACAGTGCACGGGCAGGCCGGTAGTCTGCGCCAGCATCCGTCCGGTGGTGCCGGTAGCAATGACTGTGTTTTTGGACAAAATGGCGCTGTAAGCAGTGCAGAACTGCAGTGCAAGCTCTTTGCGGGAATCGTGTGCAAGAATGGCGATCGTCATATTGCTCTCTCCTTTGTTCCAAGTATAGTGTTGTGTGTGACGAACAACTTTCTCATTGGAAAGTGAAATGAAGTGAAATCGTTATCAAGTTTTCCAATATAGTTTTACCGCATCGAAATAGGGGTTGTCAAGGGGGACCTTGTACTTTTTACAAAACAAAATGGAGAAAGTAAGACTATTACTTTGTAAGAATTGGAGAAAACTGGGATACAATCATCTATATCAGTGAGCGAACAGGAAAGGCAGATTGAAAACATAATTCAGCTTTTGTCTTTACTGAAAGAACATTTCATGGGAATAAAACAAAAATACAGGCTGGCGCAAATCGCACCAGCCTGTTTCGGAAAAAGCTTTTCAGTTTCGTTTCTAAATTATGAATATTATGGAGAAAACGCTCACTCCCGATTTCCGCACTGGAAAGGTAGGTTCAGCGGGCTTTAGCGGATCTGACCATTGCCGTGGATGATATACTTGTAGCTGCACAGCTCGGCCAGTCCCATGGGGCCACGGGCGTGGAGTTTCTGGGTGGAAATGCCCATTTCGCACCCAAGGCCGAATTCACCGCCATCCGTAAAGCGGGTGGAACAGTTCACATACACGGCGGCGCTGTCCACTGCGGCAGTGAACAGGTCGGCATGGGCCTGTGTCTGGGTCAGGATGGCCTCGCTGTGGCCGGTGGAGTGCTCAGCAATATGCCCGATGGCCTCCTCTACGCTGTCCACGACCTTGACCGCGAGGATGTAGTCCAGAAATTCGGTGTCAAAGTCCTTTTCTCCGGCAGGGGTGCCGGAGATTATGGCGGCGGCGCGCTTATCCAGCCGCAGATCCACCGGGTGCAGACCCTTTGCAATACGGTCCGGGCCAAGCCGCTGGGCCAGACGGGGCAGGAACTGCCCGGCAATGGAAGAGTGCACAAGGCACACTTCCTCGGCGTTGCACACGCTGGGGCGGCTGGCCTTGGCGTTCTCGATGATGTCCAGAGCTTTGGAAAGGTCGGCAGTGTCGTCTACATAGATATGGCAGATGCCGGTGCCGGTCTGGATACAGGGCACCTTGGCGTTCTGAACGCAGGCACGGATCAGCCCGGCACCGCCGCGCGGGATCAGCAGATCCACATAGCCTACAGCGGTCATCAGAGCGTTGGCAGAAGCGTGGGTGGTGTCCTCGATCAGGCAGACCGCTGTCTCGGGCAGACCGGCCTTTTTCAGGCCCTGCCGCAGGGCTGTGACGATGGCATGAGCACTGCGCCATGCCTCCTTGCCGCAGCGCAGGATGCAGGCGTTGCCGCTTTTGATGGCAAGGGCAGCGGCATCGCTGGTCACGTTGGGACGGCTCTCGTAGATAATGGCGATCACACCCATGGTACAGCCGTCTTTTCAATGACAAGCCCGTTGGGGCGCTCTACCCGATTCAGCACCCGGCCCACCGGGTCGGGCAGGGCGGCAACCTCGCGGATGCCCTGCGCCATGGCTTCGATGCGCGGAACGGTCAGGGCCAGACGATCCAGCATCACATCGCTGATGTGCCCTTTGGCAGCAGCCATGTCCTCGGCGTTGGCGGCAAGGATGGCAGACTGGTTCTGCGCATCGCATAAGCGTCCGCCATGCCCAGCAGGGCCGCGTTGCGGGCGGTGTTATCGGCCAGCGCAAGGGCACTTTTGGCGCTGCGGGCGGCTTCCAGAATTTCCTGTGTGGTCATGTGTTCAGTCCTCCTTGCGGGCCGCAAAGCGGGTGCCTGCGGATCTGCCTGCGGCAATGTCGTACAAAAGCTCCGGGTGTGCGCCGTTGGCAATGACCATATCGGCACCGCTGCCCGTTACCATGCGGGCAGCGCGCAGTTTGGTGGCCATGCCGCCGGTGCCAAGGGCCGAACCGGCACCATCGGCCAGAGCCATCACCTCGGGGGTGATCTCCTCTACCAGCGGGATGAGCTTTGCATCCGTGTGGGTGTGGGGATTGGCGGTGTACAGGCCGTCGATGTCACTCAGCAGCACCAACAGGTCAGCCTTGGCGCAGCAGGCCACGATGGCCGCCAGCGTGTCGTTGTCGCCAATGGAGGTGATCTCATCGGTGGCAACGGTGTCGTTTTCGTTGATGATGGGCAGGGCACCCAGCTCCAGCAGGCGGGACAGGGTGTTCTGAAAGTTCACGCGGCGTTCGGTGTGCTCCACGTCCACGCCGGTGAGCAGGATCTGCGCCACGGTGTGATTGTAGCGTTGAACAGCCGGTCGTAGGTGTACATCAGCTCACACTGGCCCACAGCGGCGCAGGCCTGCTTGGTGGTGGTGTCCTTTGGGCGGGTTGGCAGTGAGAGCTTGCCCACGCCCATGCCAATGGCACCGGAGGACACCAGAATGACCTCATGGCCCTCGTTTTTCAGGTCGCTGAGCACCTTGACCAGCTGTTCCGTGTGGCGGATGTTCAGCCGTCCGGTGGCGTATGCAGAGTAGAAGTGCCTACTTTTACAACGATGCGCATGATATCCTTAACCCTTTCCCATTTCCTTTGTCTTATTGTACGAGGCGATCACGGCATCCATCACCGCACCGCGCAGGCCGTGCTCTTCCAGCACGCGCACGCCCTGAATGGTGCTGCCGCCGGGGCTGCATACAGCATCCTTGAGTTCGCCGGGATGCTTTCCGCTTTCCAGCACCAGCTTTGCGCTGCCCAGAACCATCTGCGCGGCATATTCCTGCGCTTTGGCGCGGGGCAGGCCGCAGGCCACGCCGCCATCGGCCAGAGCTCAATAACTGGTACACCCATGCCGGGCCGCAGCCGGAAACGCAGCTGGCAGCATCGATCAGACTTTCCGGCACGGCGTCCAGACGGCCCGCAGGAGCCATGATCCTGAGGAAGGCTTCTTCTTCCTCAGCGGTGACATTGCTGGAACAGTACTGGATCATACCCTCGCCCACCGAAGCCGGGGTGTTAGGCATGATGCGGATCACAGGAAAGTCCTCACCGGCCATCTCCTGAATACGGGCGATCGAAAGGCCCGCTGCCATGCTGCACAGCACAAAACGGCTGGGGCGCTCGTCAAAGGTGAATTTGAGCGGCTGGAGCAGAGCTTCCATCATCTGGGGCTTTACTGCCAGAAAAATCAGTCGCAGTCACCGGCCACCTCGGCATTTGTGGCGGTTTTGCAGCCCAGTTCTTTGGCCAGTGCCTGTGCCTTGGCCGCAGTGCGGTTTGCCAGAAAAACTTTCTTAGGGTCAACAGCTTTGCAAACGGCACGGGCGATGGCTCCACCCATGTTGCCGCAGCCCAGAAAACCAATGGTATCCATCATAGTTTGTACCCTCCCTCAAAACGGCACTTCAATCACAGCCGTCTGCTCCCATTCTAAGCGTAGAGGAATATAAAATCAAGGGCCTTTTCCGCTTTTTTGCCGGAAGAAGCCGCTTTTGCAGGCATTGCGCACCGCCGGAAGGGGTTTGGGAGGGCTGAGAAACGGCTTTTGAAACGAGAAACTGCCGGAGTGAAAACGCAGGAAGTCGTTCTTTGTTTACAAAATGGACAGAATCAATGCTTGCAATCGGGACGGCTTTTGCGGTATTATAATGTACGAAGCTGCCAATCACCGTACGCAGCGGGAAAAATTTCTACGGTCGGGAAAGGAAGGTTTTTGTGTCACAAACAACGAAGCGGGCACTGGAAGCATCGCTGAAAAAGCTGCTGCTGGAAAAGCCCCTCAATAAGATCACAATCAACGATATCACTGAGGACTGCGGCGTGAACCGCATGACCTTCTACTACCACTTTAAGGATATTTACGATCTGGTGGACTGGATCCTGACGGAAGATGCAATCAAGGCGATGGAAGGCTGCCAGAGCTTTGATACATGGACCGAAGCATTTCTGGACATCCTGCACCAGATCCGGGATAACAAAGCACTGGTGCTGAACGTATACCGCTCTGTGGGTCGTGAACAGGTGGAGCAGTATCTGTACAAGCTTCTGGACCCCATGCTGAAGGAATTTGCGGATCGCGAATGCCGCGACATCACCGTGCAGGACGATGACAAGCAGTTTGTGGTGGATTTTTACAAATATGCGCTGGTGGGCGTGGTGCTGGAATGGATCCGCCGGGATATGAAGACCGAGCCCGCTGTGATGGTAGAACGTATGGGACGGATGCTGCAGGGCGATCTGCGCCGCGCGTTATGCCGCCTTGCCAGCAATAAGATCCATCTGGAACAGGACGGTTGAACCGGAAGAACGACAAAATTTTATCATAATCCGCGCCGTGATGGGTTTTCTATCACGGCGCTTTTTCTGTTTATGGCAACTTGTGGGATAGAATGGTAGAGTAATGGCATAGAAATAGAAAAAGAGATTTCCGAAAAATACCGTTTGGAGGAAAAGGATAATGAATACTTCTGTTGAGAGCCTGACTCATAAAATGCAGCGTGCTGCCGTTGGCAAAATGGTGGACGTGGTGCTTTCTCATGCCGATAAAGACCGTCAGAAAACCGTGGGACAGCTGGTGGATGTCGCAAAGCAGTTCTATGGCAGTTCGTTCAGCGCTGAAGCCTACGAACACGCCAGACAGACCCTGACCGACCCCGACAGCAAGTGGTCCAAGCTCATCAACTGTGTGCTGGATCAGACCGACCCCAACGTGGCCCGCACCATGGCGCTGAATCTGGGCTACGAGGCTTTCTTCCGCGGCACCAAGACCATCCGCGAGAACCGCGTGAAGTATCAGTGCAACATCCCCTGGCTGATCCTGTTCGACCCCACTTCCGCCTGCAATATGCACTGCGTGGGCTGCTGGGCCGGTGAATACGGTCACAAGAATAACCTCAGCTTTGAGGATATGGACAAGATCGTTACCGAGGGCAAGGAGCTGGGCGTGTACCTGTACATGCTGACCGGCGGCGAGCCGCTGGTGCGTAAGGCTGATATCCTGAAGCTGGCCGAGAAGCACAACGATGTGCAGTTTGCCATCTACACCAACTCCACCCTCATCGATGAGCCGTTCTGCAAAGAGGTGGTGCGTCTGGGCAACATTGCCTTCATGCTGTCCATCGAGGGCACCCCGGAGACCAACGATGCCCGCCGCGGTGAGGGGCACTATGCCGCTGTTATGCATGCTATGAATCTGCTCAAGGAGCACGGCATCGTGTTCGGCACGTCCATCTGCTACACCCGCGATAATATCGAAGCTGTTACCAACGATGAGTTCATGCGTTTCCTGTGTGAGAAGGGCGCACACTTCGGCTTCTACTTCCACTACATGCCCGTGGGCAACGAGGCAGCACCGGAACTGATGCCTACCCCGGAGCAGCGCAAATATATGATCGACCGCATCCGCTATCTGCGCTCGGAAGAGTGCGATATCCCGTTCTACCCGATGGATTTCCAGAACGATGGCGAGTTCGTGGGCGGCTGTATTGCCGGCGGACGCAACTACTTCCACATCAACTCTGCCGGTGACGCAGAGCCGTGCGTGTTCATCCACTACTCCAATGCCAATATCCACGACCAGAGCATTCTGGAAATTCTGCACAGCCCGCTGTTCATGGCTTATCACAACGGCCAGCCCTTCAACAAGAACCATCTGCGTCCCTGCCCGATGCTGGAAAACCCCGAACTGCTGCAGAAGATGGTGCACGAGACTGGTGCCCACAGCACCGACCTGCAGTCGCCGGAGAGCGTGGAGCACCTGTGCGAGAAGTGCAAGAACTATGCGGCCAACTGGCAGCCCACGGCGGACGAGATCTGGTCCCACACCAAGATCCGCGAGAGCCGCTACGAGAACTACAAGGACTGGAAGCCCTCGCAGCCCATTGAAAAGTAACGAAGGCAGACATCATAATGCAAACAAAGCCCAGGCGTTCCATTGAAGTGCGCTCCGTCAAGTAGACAGAGAAATAATATAAGTTTTGTTCGCCGTTTCCACAAGGAAACGGCGAATTTTTTGTGCAAAAGTGATGGTTCTTTCTTGATATAAAATACCCCCAGAGTACGCAGAGTTTTTGTTTTACTCTGTCTACTCTAGGGGAGCATATCACACTCAGAGAGGGTCTTACTGTTTCATGAAAGAGTGGTTTTGAAAATTACCAGAACCAGTAGCGCTTTTTCAGCACAACATATGCAATGCCGATCAGAACCACTACAACACCACCGGCAATGAAGAAGGTCCAGTTGATATTGGCAAATTTCAGGTTCTGGTTGGTCAGCAGATAACGGCCTGCAGTATCGGCAGTGATGATGCCGTCGGTGTAGCTGTTCAGATACTGCCACTTGTTGGAGACGGCGTTGTACAGATACAGGCGGGTATAGGTGCTCACATCCAGATCGATGCGCACCGAGCAGGGAAGAGCCGTGCCCTTGTCCAGCTCAAACTCGATGCCCTGATCGGACTCAGTCAGGGTGAGCATGGTGTCCAGCTCACTGGTGGTGCTCTTGACACCGCTGCCTGCAATCTGCATGGTGTAGCCATCGCCCACCACGCACAGGGTCTTGCCGGTGGTACGCAGCGCATTGAGGATATCACCGGTCACGGTAGGCACCTCGGCCTGTGTGAAAACGATCTCGTTGTCCTCACTGTCCTGAATGGCCTGCACAACGGGATCGATCTCGATGGGAGCATCGTTATCCGGTTCGGTGGAGCTGCTGTCCGAAGAATTATCGGAAGAAGATGCAGCCGAACGGTTGACGATGACCGTGACCAGGGCGGATGCAGTGCCGTTGGAAACGGTAATGGAAGTAGCGCCGGTGCCCACAGCCGTGATCACGCCGCTGGGGCTGACCGTGGCAATGTTGCTGTTGGCGGACTTATAGGTGAACTTCTGGGAAGCGGAAGAAGGCTTGACACTGGCAGTCAGGGTGCGGGTGGCACCGGGCTTGAGCACAACGTAGGAAGGATTCACCGTGACGACCTGACCGCTGTTGGAAGAACCAGTGCTGGCGGTGCCGGTGCCGGTGCCGGAGTTGGGAATACTCATGACCGTGACATTGGTGGTAGCAGTCACCGAACCGCAGGTAGCGGTAATGGTGGCGGTGCCGGGGGCAATGCCGGTAACACGGCCGAAATTGTTCACCGTGGCGACCTTCTCATTGGAAGAGGTCAGGGTGACGGTGGCATAGTTGGAAGCCGAAGTAGGCCGCACCTGCAGCTGTGCCGAGACCGAGTTGCAACATAGATAGTGTTGGAGGAAAGGGAAAGGTCCATCTCGGTAACGATCATGGAAGAATCCATGGAGACAACGATGGTGTAGGCACAGATCTGGTTGCCTGCGGCAGCGGTGATGCGGGTGGTGCCTACGCCCACAGCCTGCACGACACCGGAGTTGCTCACAGTCAGGATGGAAGTATCGTCCGAGATAAAGACAACCGAGTCGGTAGAGTTGCGCGGACGCACCACAGGAGACAGCTGCTGAGAGGAACCCAGCAGCATGTTGGCGGTATAGCTGCCGGCCTCAATGCTTTCGGCAGGCACGTCCTGATCCCACGGCATGGCAACGCCGCTCAGGCAAGGCCGGAGACAGGGCTTGCTGCGGCCGCAGACACAGCTGTGCCGCAGGCCAGCAGGCAGAGCGCTGCCGCACAGACGGCCAGTTTTTTTGCGGTTGATTTCATAGTAAGTGTACCTCTTTGGGTGATATAACGGCGGCTGGCAGTCAGCACAGCTCCGGTTTAGCGGAACAGAACGCCCAGGGCTTCCATTGCGTACTCGAAATAGGTGACCTGATCGTACTCCACGCGGGCAGTAACACTCATGCCGTTGGAAAGATCCACCTTGTCGCCGCTGCGGCTCACCACATAAGTGGCATCGGGCTTAATGGTCATCTTATAGTAGGAAGCGTTGGAGCTGGCCGTCACGTCACTGTCAATGGCCGTTACAGTGCCGGTCAGGGTGCCATAGGAATACTCCGAAAGGCCGGTGATGGCGATCTTGCACGGGTCACCCACATGAAGCAGCGGGCGGTCATTCACGGTGACCATGGCAACGATCTCCAGATCGTCGTTCTCGCTGGCAACAGTGGCCAGCGGGGAGCCTGCGCTCAGCACCATGCCCTCTTTGTAAGGAGTATCCATGTGGATCACACCGGAGGTGGGGGCGTAGATGTAGTAATCGTTGGCACCGGTGTTCAAGGCATCGAGCTGAGCCTGAACGTTGTCCACGTTGCTCTGTGCGCTGGTAATGCTCTGGGAGATGGACTGCATGGTGGAGTAGTACAGAGCTTCTACTTCGCTCTGGCTCTGCTCCATCATGGTCTTGATCTGAGCATCGGAGTAACCGGCAGCCTGATAGGCCGTGGCATCAAAGGTCTTCTGAGAGACCTGGCTCTTGTAGGTCTCGTACTGATAGTAGTAGGGCTGATCTTCGGGGTTTGTCTCGCTGAAGTAGTTGGTATCATCCTGCACGCATTGCAGCAGCTTGTTGTACTGGTCCAGCTGGGTCTGGTAGATCTTGAGCTGGCTTTCCAGGTTATCCTGCTGCATGTCGATATCCGTGCTCTTGATGTGGGCCACGAGGTCGCCCTCGTTCACATAGCTGCCCTCCGAAATATACATCTCGGTAATGGAGCCGGAATAACTGGACATGATATAGGTTTTATTGCTGGCCTGCACGGTGCCAGCGTTCTGGCTGACATAAATGCGGTTGGTATGGGTGCTCCACACCACCAGAAACAGCATGAAGATGCCCACCAGAATGACAAAAGCGTAGCCATAAGGCGGCAGCTTTTTTTCCATCATGATGCGGCGGTCCTGCAGATCCGAAAGGTTCTGAACTTTAATCGTCATAATTACTTGGTCTCCATAAAGACATCGACCACGGCATCATCCTCATCCTGATTGACATAGATGGTATAGGAGGTGCCGGTCAGTTTCTGCTCATTCTCAAAAGCGTGGACCTGCAGCTTGTAGGAAGCCAGCTGGCTGTCGGGCATGGGGCCGGTGTAGTGGGCATACAGGCAGTTCTTCACGCGCAGAACAGCATCCATATGGTAGTCCTGCTCCATCTGGCCGATGAACTGGGTAGCCTGCTGCATCATGTACAGGTGCATCTGACGGTCCTCACCAACCACCATGGCCTGCACAATGGGGCCAATGGGCTGTGCGTTGTTGCTCTTGATAAAGTTGTGCATCTGGGTCAGCACCACGGGCAGACTGGCCATCTCTTCCGGATGGATCTCACGGGAGAGCACATTGGTGAGCTTCAGGGTCTTGTTCTCGGCTACTTTGATCTCTTTCATGTTGAATACCTCGGTTCCTTTTCAGATTTACCTCAGAAGAGGCAGTAATAGGCAATCGAGAAAGGGGAGAAAACCGCTGCAGAGAGCAGCTTCCTCTCCGCTCCCGATCGCCTACTACTTATAAAAGTAATAGGGATCTTGCAAATAAAATGTGCCCGGAGGCATTTTGCCTCCGGGCACACCATAGTGAGGCATAGTTACCTGAGCAGGCGGGGCCTGTTCGGGATAACACCATCTACTTCTACTAAACAGAAAGTCTTTCTAGCTCTTTTTATCTGACACAGCAAAACTATGTCAAATCAAGCTATCCATCATGAATGACTCCCTTTCATATGTAACCGGGTACGCACCCGGCTGCAACACATCAATAGGTGATCGACTCACCGTCGTCATCCTCTTCCACCACGGCCTGCATGACAGACTGCTTGGGCTCTGCCTTTTTGCTGCGGTAGATACCCTGCTGCATGTTCCACAGCTCGTAGTACTTGCCTTCCTTGGCAAGCAGCTCATCGTGCGTGCCGCGTTCCACGATCTTGCCGTGATCCATCACAAGGATCAGATCACAGTCACGAACGGTGGACAGGCGGTGAGCTACGATCAGCATGGAACGATCTGCAAGCTGATCGTAGATCATGTTGAAGATCAGATTTTCCGTAGCAAAGTCCAGATTACTGGTGGATTCATCCAGAATGTAGAGGTTGGAATCTTTCAGGAAAGCGCGTGCCAGCGCAATGCGCTGCTTTTCACCGCCGGACAGGCCGTTGCCTGCTTCTTCCAGATAGGTGTTATACTGCAGGGGCAGATGACGGATAAAGTCGTGAGCATCTGCCTTCTTGGCAGCTTCCTTAACTTCGTCCATCGTAGCGTCCATACGGGAAACGCGGATGTTATCATAAATGGTCTTGCTGAACAGCTCAACGTTCTGCGGCACATAAGAAATTGCGCGGCGGACAGAATCATTGGTGTATTCAGCCAGATTCACACCGTTCAAGTCGATCTCGCCATCTTCCGGCTCATAATACTTGAGCAGAAGCTTGGTGATCGTGGATTTGCCGCTGCCGCTGCTGCCCACCAGCGCGACCTTTTTACCGGCCGGAATGGTAAACTGATGTGATCCAGTGCAGGGGCGCGGTTGCCATAACGGAAAGTGACATCCTTAAACTCGATATCGCCCTCCACCTTGTCCAGATCGGTGCGGTCTTCGTCGCCGACCGTCTCGGAGGGATAATCCATGATCTCGCCCAGACGCTTCATGGAAATGCTGGCCTCCTGAATCTGCATCTGCAGACCGATCAAGTTGCTCAGCGGGGAAGTAAAGTAAGAGGACAGCGTGCTGAAGGCCATGAATCCGCCCAGTGTCATCTCCCCCTTCAGAACCTGACTGATACCCACATAGGTGGTCAGCATGCTGAAACCGGTGGAAATGAAGGAGGAAATCAGGCCCTGCGTGGTGCTGATCTTGCTGGAGCGCAGGCTGATCTTCAGGCTCTTGATATACTCACGCTCGAGGTTCTCCATTTCGGTATCCTCGTTGGCGTTGCACTTGACCGTCTCAATGCCGCGCAGGCTTTCGATCATCTGGCTGTTCAGTGCAGCGGACTGCACCATGGTCTCTTCGTTGATCTTTTTGTAAGGCTGCTTGTAGATCAGCACCAGCAGAATGCTGACCAGAGCCATGAACAGCGAGATCGAGAAGAGCATCGCATTCATGCGGAACAGGATGATACCGGTGATAATGGCCATCGAGATATCCATGATCAGGCTCAGCGCAATGCTGGTAAAGATGGATTTGATGGTGTTTGCATCCGAATAACGGGTGGTGATATCACCAGTCTTGCGGGTGGCAAAGAACTTCATGGGCAGACGGAAGATATGCCCGAAGTAACCCAGCATCAGCGGAATATCGATCTTGATGGATAGGTGAATCAGAACCCACTGCCGGACAAAGCCCACCAGCGTATTGGTGATGCTGACCATGCTGAACACAAGGATCAGCGTGACCAGCAGATTGTCTAGGCCATATGGCAAGACCTCGTCCATCAGGATCTTGTTGAACATGGAGGAGGCAATGCCCAGGATCGTAACGATCAGAGAACTCAGGATCGCATAGGCAAAGAGCTTCTTCTGGGGCAGCAACAGGTCGACGTAACGCTTGAACATGCCGCCCTTTTCGATCTTACCGCCCTTGAACTCCGAGGTGGGTTCATCAGCAGCAGAACACCGGTAAAGTTCTTGTAGAACTCATCCAGAGAGATCTTTTTCAGCTCACTGCCGGGGTCGCCAATCACGACATAATCCTTGCACTTGTGTTTTTTGCCGTTCTTCTCATCTTCCTTGGCGGCTTCGGCTTCTTTCAGCATGTGCCGACGACGCTCACCGTCATCTTTGATGGTGGTCTTTTTAAAGACAACCACAAAGTGGGCCAGACCCTGATCGGTGATGACCTGCGCAATGCAGGGCAGCGAGAAATCGCTGAGGAAATTTTCACGGTCTACGCGAACCGCTGCAGTGGTGAAACCCAACTCATTAGCGGCTTTCTGCAAACCAACAAGGTTCGTGCCTTTCAGGTCGGTACCCATCATATCGCGCAGGCGGGTGATGGTAACTTCCTTTTTGTAATGGAGGCACACCATTGCGAGACAGGCAGCCGCACAGTCAGTGGTGTCGTGCTGCCGGACATAGGTATAACGCATAGATGCTTCCTTTGATCATATACAAATTTATTCAAACAGCGGCAGGCGTTTTGAAGAAGCGGCCTGCCGCAGATCTGACAACGTGAAAAGAGCCGGAGCCTGAAACAACAGCACAGAGACCGGTGCTTTGTCCTGTCCTGCGGAGAACCATGACAAAACACCGGTCGGCTGCTATCAAAAGAAGGGAGCACCTACCCTTTGATCTGTGTGCCGGACTTTGGAAAAACAGATACAAATTCCCAAAGCTTATAAGCAGTATACCACAATGTGACATCTTCTTCAAGTAGTCAAATTTTAAGAAATCATTATGCTTGATGCTTTTTTCGCATGGATGCTGTGTTTTTGGGACAGAGAAGCCCAAAAACAGAGGAGAAACACGACTGCATGGCTGTACAGAAAAAGGGTGTAGTATGGGACAAACAAAAAAGGCAATGTTCTGTGGAACATTGCCTTTTCTTCTGGCGCCTCTTGCCTGACTCGAACAGGCGACACCCTGATTAACAGTCAGGTGCTCTAACCGACTGAGCTAAAGAGGCAGATCACATTTGTGACTGCGAGAGATATTATACCGCATAAGAATGCCTTTTGCAAGCCTTTTTTTAAAAAATGAATCATTTTTGGCAAAATAAAATCGTCCTGCAGTGTTTTGAAACGCTGCAGGACGGTAAAGTACATATTATAAAAGAAGGAAAGGCTTATTTCAGCTTGCTCTTGGCCTTCATGCGCTGCTCGTGGTTCAGGATCTGCTTGCGGATGCGCAGATTTTCAGGAGTGACCTCCAGCAGCTCGTCCTGTGCCAAGAATTCCAGGCAGCCTTCCAGGCTGAGCTTGCTAATGGGGATCAGGCGCAGAGCATCATCGGAGCCGGATGCACGGGTGTTGGTCAGGTGCTTGGTCTTGCAGACGTTGACATCCACGTCCTCGCCGGAAGCGGTGTAGCCAATGACCATGCCCTCGTAGACCTTTTCACCAGCGCCCACCAGAAGGGTGCCGCGCTGCTGAGCATTGAACAGACCGTAGGTGACAGCCTCGCCGGTCTCAAAGCTGACCAGAGAACCGGTGGAGCGGTTGGCAATCATGCCAGCCCAGACATCGTAACCGTCGAAGATCTGGTTGATGATGCCTTCGCCGTGGGTATCGGTCAGGAACTGGTTGCGGTAGCCGAACAGGCCGCGGCTGGGCATACGGAACTCCAGACGCACACGGTCGGTGCCCAGAGATTCCATCTGCTGCAGGATAGCCTTGCGCTGGCCCAGACCGGTCATGACAGCGCCCTGATACTGGGTGGGCACATCGATGACGACATGCTCCATAGGCTCGTAGGTCTTGCCGTCGATGACCTTGGTCAGAACGTGCGGGGGAGAGACCTGTAGCTCATAACCTTCACGGCGCATGGTCTCGATCAGGATGGACAGGTGCATCTCACCACGGCCCATAACGCGGAAGGAATCGGTGGTGGCGGAATCCTCCACCTTCAAAGCGACATCCTTCAGCAGTTCCTTCTGCAAACGGTCACGGATCTGACGGCTGGTAACATACTTACCCTCGCGGCCGGCCAGCGGGCTGTCATTGACAGAGAAGGTCATTTCAACGGTAGGATCGTTGATCTTCACGAAGGGCAGCGGCTCCACATTGGAGGGCTGCACAGGGTATTGCCGATGGTAACGTCGGGCAGGCCGGAGAATGCCACGATATCGCCGGCGGTGATGTTATCGCAGGGCTGACGGCCATTGGCCTGGAAGTCGTACAGCTTGGTCAGACGGCCGCGCATCTTCAGATCCTGATTGTGCCAGTCACAGACGACAACTTCCTCGCCCACCTTGCAACGCCGTTCTGGATGCGGCCAATGCCGATGCGGCCCACAAAGTCGTTGTAGTCCACAGAGGACACCAGCATCTGGAAGGGAGCCTCGGGGTCGCCCTCAGGCGGCTTGATGGTGCTCAGCAGAGTATCGAACAGGGGGATCAGGTCGGTGCCGGGCACATCGGGGTCCAGGCTTGCGGTGCCATCACGGCCGCAGCAGAACAGCATGGGGCAGTCCAGCTGCTCATCGGTAGCGCCCAGATCCATCAGCAGGTACAGAACTTCGTCGATGACTTCCTTAATGCGGGCATCGGGGCGGTCGATCTTGTTGATGGCCACCACCAGACTCAGGTTCTGCTGCAGAGCCTTCTGCAACACAAAACGGGTCTGGGGCATGCAGCCCTCGGCGGCATCCACCAGCAGCAGAACGCCGTTGACCATCTTCAGCACGCGCTCCACCTCGCCGCCAAAGTCGGCATGGCCCGGAGTATCGACAATGTTGATCTTGACACCCTTGTAGGTGCAGGAGCAGTTCTTGGCCAGAATGGTAATGCCGCGCTCACGCTCGATATCGCCGCTGTCCATGACGCGCTCAGCCACGACCTGATTATCGCGGAATGCGCCGCTCTGACGCAGCATTGCGTCCACCAGGGTGGTCTTGCCGTGGTCAACGTGAGCGATAATGGCAACGTTGCGCAAATCGTTACGAACCATAAAATTCAACCTCTCTATTATTAAAACTCATAAAATACGAACGAACGTCATACAAGTTTAAGTTTATAACAGGAAGGGGTGGTTTGTCAAGATTGTATAAAAATTTTTTCAACCTTTCGGCAAAATGCCTGAGAAAAGCCATGCGATTTGTGCGGCGTGTACCTTTAGAATATGCTATACTAAGGATACAGAAGAAATAAAGCCGGAGGTGTTTTTATGAAGATCACATTTCTGGGCGCGAACCATGAGGTCACCGGCAGCTGCACTTTGATCGAAGCGGCTGGGCAGCGCTTTTTGATCGACTGCGGCATGGAGCAGGGCAAGGACGTATACGAGAACCAGCCCATCCCGGTGGCACCCGGCGAGATCGACTGGGTGCTGGCCACCCATGCACACATCGACCATACCGGTATGCTGCCGCTGCTGGTGCGCAACGGCTTCCGCGGCAAGATCTATGCCACGAACCCCACGGTGGAGCTGTGCGGCATCATGCTGCGGGACTCGGCCCATATTCAGGAATTTGAAGCGGAGTGGAAAAACCGCAAGGGCCAGCGCTCGGGCGCAGAACCGGTGGAACCGATGTATACTGTGCAGGATGCTGAAGCAGCCATGAAGCTGTTTGTGGGCAAGGCCTATGAGCAGCGCTTCCAGCTTGCACCGGGCATTGAAGCCCGCTTTGTGGATGTGGGCCATCTGCTTGGCTCGGCCAGCATAGAGCTTTGGATCACCGAGGGTGAGACCACGACCAAGCTGGTATTCTCCGGTGATATCGGCAATCTGGATCAGCCCATCATCAAGGATCCTGCTTACATCAAAGAGGCGGACTACGCTTTATGGAATCTACCTACGGCGACCGCAGCCACGGCCCGAAGCCGGACTATGTGAGCGAGCTTACGAAGATCCTGCAGCGCACCTTTGACCGGGGCGGCAATGTGGTCATTCCCAGCTTTGCGGTGGGCCGCACGCAGGAGATGCTCTACTTTATCCGTGAGATCAAGGAAAAGGGCCTTGTGAAGGGGCACGGCAACTTCCCGGTGTACATTGACAGCCCGCTTGCAATCGAGGCGACCCGCATCTTTAAAGATACCGACCCGGACTGCTTTGATGCGGACACCCGCGCTCTGCTGGAAAAAGGCATTGATCCGATCACCTTCCCGGGGCTGCGCGTCACGGTGACCAGTGATGAATCCCGCATGATCAATGCAGACCGCGTGCCAAAGGTCATCCTCTCGGCCAGCGGTATGTGCGAGGCAGGCCGCATCCGCCACCACCTCAAGCACAATCTGTGGCGGCCGGAGTGCACCATTCTGTTCGTGGGCTATCAGGCGGTGGGCACGCTGGGCCGCACCCTGCTGGAAGGTGCCACGACGGTAAAACTGTTCGGTGAACCTATTGAGGTGCAGGCAGAACTGTGCCAGCTCACCGGCATGTCCGGCCATGCGGACAGAGAAGGTCTGCTGCGGTGGGTGAACTCCTTTGAGCAGAAACCAAAGCGTGTGTTCGTGATGCACGGCGAAGATGAGACCGAGGACACTTTGTGCAGACCTTGACGGAACAGGGCTTCACTGCCTGTGCACCCTACAACGGCGCACAGTGGGCCATCGGAGCCGAGGGAGCCGTATGCCTGCAGGAGGGCATGCGCGTCCGCATTGAGCACAAGGCGAATGAAGCCAGAGCCGTGCGGCCAGTGTGTTCCAGCGGCTGGTCAGCGCCGGCAAGCGCCTGCTGCGGGTCATCGAGCACAACGAGGGCGGCGCAAACAAAGACCTTGCCAAGTTTGCCGACCAGATCAATGCCCTGTGCGATAAGTGGGACCGATAAAGCAAAACAAAAGCGCCGTGACCCAAAAGGCCACGGCGCTTTTTGCATGGAGCGGGCAATGGGAATCGAACCCACCTCCTCAGCTTGGAAGGCTGATATACTAGCCGATGTACGATGCCCGCATTTACGAACGATATTATAGCATGTTCCGGCACAAATGTCCAGCCCAATTTTTGTATGTTCCTTAAAGCACCGGAAAAGAATGCCGGAACGGCCTTGCTTTTCCATACGGCTCTGCTACAATAGAAAAGAACGGAGGGAGAGAGGATGGAGCCGGAAGCAGAGATCATTCGTGCGCAGCTGCTTGCCCTGCGGGATGAAGCATACCGCACCTTTCACAGTGCGTTGATGCCCACCGTGCCGCCGGAAACGGTGATCGGCGTGCGCGTTCCGGCTCTGCGCAAGTTGGCAAAACAGCTCGCAGGCACAGCGCAGGCAGAAGTGTTTTACAGGCCCTGCCGCATGGATACTACGAAGAGAACAACCTCCACGCGTTTCTGATCGAACTTATCCGGGACTACGATAGGGCGCTGGCTGAAACGGAAGCGTTCCTGCCCTACATCAACAACTGGGCCACCTGCGACTGCTTTTGCCCCAAAGTGTTTGCAAAGTACAAGAAGGAACTGCTGGTGCCCATTCGCCGCTGGCTGGATTCGGGCGAGGTGTACACCGTGCGCTATGGCATGGAGATGCTGATGCGCTATTATCTGGATGATGCATTCCGGCCGGAATATCTGGAATGGGTGGCCGATGTGCACAGCACGGCATACTATATCAATATGATGCGGGCATGGTATTTTGCCACAGCACTGGCAAAGCAGCCGGATGCCGCGCTGCCGTGGCTCACAGAAAAGCGGCTGGATCTGTGGACCCACAACAAAGCCATCCAGAAAGCGGTGGAAAGCCGCCGCATTCCGCCCGGAATGAAGCAGCTGCTGCGCGGTCTGCGCAGCCGTTCATAAAAGCTTCCGGATTTCCGCGCAGATTTCCTGTTTACTTTATGGATGTTTTATTGTAAAATAAGCTATAGTAAAAAATGCCAGGGTATGCCTATGCCCTGACGGAAGATAAAAACAGGTGGTGTTTGGATTATGGCATTGAAATATCAGCGTATCCTTCTGAAGATCAGCGGCGAAGCACTGGGCGGCGAAAAGGGCATGGGTTTTGATGAACCCACCATGGACGCGATCTGCGGCGGCGTGAAGAAAGCACACGAGCTGGGCGTGCAGATTGGTATCGTGGTTGGCGGTGGCAACTTCTGGCGCGGCCGTTCCAGCGGCAAGATGGAGCGCACACTGGCCGATAAGATCGGTATGCTGGCAACCGTGATGAACGCACTGGCTGTTTCCGATAAGCTGGAACAGCTGGGTGTCCCCACCGAGGTGTTCACCTCCATCACCATGCCGCAGGTGGCACAGCCTTTACCCGCAAGGATGCCCTGCGCGCCATGGATGAGGGCAAGATCGCCGTGTTCGGCGGCGGCACCGGCAACCCGTTCTTCTCCACGGATACGGCAACCGCTCTGCGCGCTGTGGAAGTGAGCGCCGATGTGATGTTCAAGGCTACTATGTGGATGGCGTTTACGATAAGGATCCCCACAAGTACGCCGACGCAAAGAAGTATGATACCCTCACCTTTACCAAGGTGCTGGAAGACCAGCTGGCTGTTATGGATGGCACTGCTGCCACTCTGTGCCGCGACAACAAGCTGCCCATCCTCGTGTTCGATCTGGCCGACCCGGACAACATTGCCCGTGCCGTGCAGGGCGAGAATGTGGGCACACTGGTTTACGAGGCTGAAACGCCTGCAGCCGACATACATTATAGGGCAGACGCATTGCAGCGCAGCCCCAAGATAAAAAGGAACAGGAGACTACCGCAATGAGCAGCAACACCAAGGTTTACGAAGACAAGATGAAGAGCTCGGTCGAACATCTGGGCCGCGAACTGGGCGCTGTGCGCGCAGGCCGCGCAAATCCCGCTGTGCTGGATAAGGTCAGCGTGGATTATTATGGTGCCCCCACTCCCATCCAGCAGGTGGCATCCGTGGCTGTGGCCGAAGCACGCACCCTGACCATTACCCCGTGGGACCGTACTCTGCTGCGCCCCATCAGCAAGGCCATCATGGCCAGCGATGTGGGCATCACTCCCATTGATGACGGCTCTACCATCCGCCTGAACTTCCCGGCTCCCACCGAGGAGCGCCGCAAGCAGCTGGCAAAGGAAGTTTCCAAGCTGGGCGAGGAGGCTAAGGTGGCAGTGCGCAACATCCGCCGCGAGGCTATGGATAAGGCCAAGGCCATGAAGAAGGCCGGCGAGCTGACCGAGGACAGCCAGAAGACCATGGAAGAGGATGTCCAGAAGCTGACCGACAAGTATATCAAGAACATCGATGCTGCGGTGGAAGAAAAGCAGAAGGAGATCATGTCTGTCTGATCTGCGCAGATGCAATAGACTGGAGGTGCCGTGCGCTGAAGAAGAGTGCGCGGCACTTTTGTTGAAGGCGGCGTTGCTGCCGGGAGGAAACAATGGCGCATCCTAAAGAATTTGCCGAGGGCCTTTCCATCGGCATCATCATGGACGGCAACGGCCGCTGGGCAAAGAACCGCGGCCTGCCCCGCACTGCCGGGCACAAAAGAGGCGCAGAGGTGTTCAGCGATATCGCAGATTACTGCGATGAGCTGGGCGTTTCGTCGGTGTACTTCTATGCGTTTTCCACCGAGAACTGGAAGCGTCCGCTGGAAGAGGTCAACGCCATCATGCGGCTGTTCGGCGAATATCTGCTGAAGGGCTTTGACTACAAGAACCGCAATATCCGCATCAAGTTCATGGGCGACCGCACGGTGCTGGATGAAAAGCTGCAGCAGCTGATGAACAAGCTGGAAGCAGATTCTTCGGTCAAGACCGGCATGACCCTGAACATTGCCATCAACTACGGCGGTCGCCCGGAGATCGTGCGGGCGGCGCAGCAGCTGGCGGCAAAGGCGGCGGCAGGGAGATAAAGCCCGAAGAGATCACGGAACAGCTGCTCAGCGATGCCATGTATACCGCTGGCCAGAAGGACCCGGATTTTATCCTGCGTCCCAGCGGAGAGAAGCGGCTGTCCAACTTCATGCTCTGGCAGGCAGCTTACTCGGAACTGGTAGAAATGGACGTTCTGTGGCCGGATTTCACCCGCAGCGATCTGGACGCTGCCATTGAGGAGTTCAATCATCGTTCCCGCCGGTTTGGCGGACTGTAAAACCCAAGACCTCCTGCACACGGTGCAGGGACCGGACGGCCCGGCGGCTTTGCCGGAGCCAAACTTAATCCAGAGGGGCGCGGCATCCGACCGGTGAAAAGGAGATCCAATCTATGAAAACACGTGTTATTACTGCAATCGTGGGCATCATCGTACTGATCGGCGTGATGTTCACCTTCAACACTCTGATCTTTAATCTGGTCATCGCGGCCATTACGCTGATCGCCGTTCACGAGATCTACAGTGCCCTCGGCTTTGAAAAGAAGGACTGGCTGATGTATGCGGTTCTGGTGCCGTATACACTGCTGGTCATGACGAGCAACTATCAGGTCATGCGGCGGCTGGTGATGCCGATGTCCTTTCTGCTGGTCACCTTTTATGCCATCTATCTGGTGGTGCGCAATGGCACCATCAGCTATCAGAAGGCCAGCGGCCTGCTGATGTTCTCCGGTATCGTGATCTTCTGCTTCTATTCCTTTATCCGGCTCAAGGAGCTGCTGCCGGTGGAGCAGTACGGCTACGATGCGGTGTTCTTTATTTTGCTCATCCTCTGCTTTGCCTGGGGCGGCGATACCTGTGCCTACTTTGCAGGCCGTGCTTTTGGCAAGCACAAGCTCTGCCCGGTGGTCAGCCCCAAAAAGACCGTGGAGGGTGCCATTGGCGGTGTTCTGGGCACCATGGTGTTCGGTGTGATCATCACACTGGTGTACTCAGTGGCGGCAAACCGGATGGAAGCCTTCACCCGCTCCAACATTGGCGTTTCCATGTACGTGATCATTGCGCTGCTGGGCTGCGTGGCGGCGGTGCTGGGCATTTATGGCGACCTGTTTGCCAGTGTGGTCAAGCGCCAGTGCGGCATCAAGGATTACGGCACCATCTTCCCGGGGCACGGCGGCATTCTGGACCGCTTTGACAGTGTGATGTTCATTGCGCCCTTTGTGACCATGGTCATTACGGCGGTGTTCTACTATTAAAAGGGGGAACGTGTGATGTCGAAAAAAATCACTCTGCTGGGTTCTACCGGTTCCATCGGCACCCAGAGTCTGGATGTGATCCGTGCACAGGGCTATGAGGTGTTCGGCCTTTCTGCCACAGCCATGTAGACAAGATCCTGCAGCAGATCGAAGAGTTTCATCCGCGCTATGTCTGCATGACCGACCCGGATGCGGCCCGCAGGCTGGATGCGGAGCTTTCCGGTCGTGCAGATGCGCCCCGGCTGCTGGTAGGGCCGGAAGGGCTCAAGCAGCTGGCCGCACTGGACGGCACCGATGTGGTGCTGAACAGCGTGGTGGGCATTGCAGGCCTTGGTGCCAGCCTGTGCGCGATCGAAAGCGGGCATGATCTGGCCCTTGCCAACAAGGAGAGCCTTGTCACCGGCGGCCATCTGGTCACACAGGCCGTGGCAAAGCATGGTGTAAAGCTGCTGCCGGTGGACAGTGAACATTCGGCCATCTTCCAGTGCCTACAGGATAAGGAGAGTGCCCCCAGCCTGACCAAGATCCTGCTCACGGCATCCGGCGGCCCCTTCTTCGGGATGAAGACCGAGGAGCTGCGCGGTAAGACCAAGGCGGATGCCCTCAAGCACCCCAACTGGAACATGGGCGCAAAGATCACCATTGACTCTGCCACCCTGATGAACAAGGGTCTGGAGCTGATCGAGGCAGTGTGGCTGTTCGGCCTGCCGCCGGAGAAGATCCAGATCGTGGTGCAGCGCCAGAGCATCGTGCATTCGGCGGTGCAGTTCAGCGATAATTCGGTCATTGCTCAGCTGGGTGTGCCGGATATGCGCATTCCCATCCAGTATGCGCTCACCTACCCAAAGCGCGTACCCGGCGTTGTGCCGGAGCTGGACTTTGCCGCACTCAAAGTGCTCACCTTCGATGTGGCAGACGACGAGACCTTCCGCTGCCTTGCCGCCTGCAAAAAGGCCATCAAAAAGGGCGGTCTCGGCCCATGTGCGCCAACGGTGCCAATGAGGAAGCTGTCAAGCTCTTCCTTGAGGACAAGATCGGCTTCCTCGATATTGGCCGTCTGGTGGAAGCAGTCGTGGACAGCGACAGCTTTGGCGGCGAGTATACCCTCAGCGATGTGTACGAGTGCGACCGCATGGCACGGGAATTTGTAAGAGCGCACTTATAAAAACCCTCTCAGCCTCACTGCGTTCGGCAGCTCTCCCGAAGGGAGAGCTTTCAAAAAGCGTAAGGCCAGATGTGCAAAAGCTCCCCCTTCGGGGGAGCTGGCAGGGCGGCAGCCCTGACTGAGAGGGGTTCCGACTTTTCAGCTTTAGGAGACGCAATGTCAATTTTTATCACCCTGATCGCCGCACTGGTCGTGTTCAGCGCTGTGATCGCCATTCATGAATTCGGGCACTTTACCGTGGCAAAGCTCTGCGGCATTCAGGTCAACGAGTTTTCCATCGGCATGGGGCCGGCTTTGTGGAAGAAAATTTACAAGGGCACCCAGTACAGCCTGCGTGCATTGCCGGTAGGCGGCTATGTGGCGCTGGAGGGCGAGGAAAGCCCCGAGAGCCAGCAGGCCGAAGCGGCCCGCGACGAACGGGAAGCAGAGGACGAAAACCCTGTCCCGCCGGAGCAGCGCACCGGCATCCCTTTGAACGAGGCACCGGTATGGCAGCGTGTGCTTGTGATGGTGCAGGTGCTTCATGAATTTCGTGCTGGGCTTTGTGGTGCTGGTCATTCTTGTGGCAGCACAGGAAGGAGCCATCACCAGCAAGACCATCTATTCCATTGAGAACGATGCCCTCTGCGGCCAGACCGGCCTGCAGGCGGGGGACGAGATCGTTGCCGTGAACGGCAGGCGCTGCTTTGTGGCCAACGACATCCTTTATGAGCTGGTGCGCACCGAAGCCTATCGCGCCCGGTTCACCGTGAAGCGGGACGGCCAAAAGGTGGAACTGCCGGACGTGCAGTTCGACACTTGGCAGGACGAGGACGGCCAGACCCATATGACCCTTGGCTTTACGGTGTACGGCATCAAAAAAACACCGCTCAATGTGTTAAAAGAAGCATGGAACAGTACCCTGTACTACGGACGCATCGCGTTTATCTCGCTGGCAGACCTTGTGCGCGGACGTGAGAGCATCAACAATCTGTCCGGCCCGGTGGGTATCGTGACAGCAATCGGTCAGGCGGCAAGCTACGGCTGGCAGGATCTGCTGGAGCTGCTGGCCTCATCACCATCAATCTGGGCGTGTTCAATCTGCTGCCCTTCCCGGCACTGGATGGCGGCAAGGTGGTATTTTGATCATTGAGGGCGTTACCGGCCATGCAGTGCCGGAAAAGCTGCAGGGCACACTGACCATTGCGGCCTTTGCACTGCTGTTTGGCTGATGCTCTTTGCAACCTATAATGATATCATCCGGCTTGTGACCGGTGCAATGTGAGCAAAAACAGAAAGGGGAACTTTATGCGGCAGTTAAAACGGGAAGTGAAAATCGGCAATGTGACCATCGGCGGCAAGAATCCTGTTGCGGTGCAGACGATGCTCAACGTGCCGGTGGAGGATATTGAGGGCAATGTGGCGCAGGCAAAGCGGTGCGAAGCTGCTGGCTGTCAGATCCTGCGCGTGACCTGCCCCAGCCCGGCGGATGCAAAGTGCATCGAAGCGTCAAGAATGCGGTGAACATCCCCATTGTGGCAGACATCCATTTTGACTACAAGGCGGCTCTGGCCTGCGCAGATGTGGGCGTGGATAAGATCCGCATCAACCCCGGAAACATCGGCGACGATGACCGGGTGAAGGCTGTGGTGGATGCCTGTCAGCAGAAGAACATCCCCATCCGCATCGGTGTGAACGGCGGCAGTCTGGAAAAGCACATCCTTGCAAAATACGGTGCCCCCACGCCGGAGGCCATGGTGGAGAGTGCACTGTACCATGTGCGCCTGCTGGAAAAATTCGATTTCAACAACATCGTCATTTCCATCAAGAACTCCAATGTGCCCCGCATGATGGAGGCCTACCGCCAGCTCAGCGCTGTCACGGATTACCCGCTCCATGTGGGTGTTACCGAGGCGGGTACCTACCAGATGGGTCTGCTGAAAAGCGGCATGGGCATCGGCGGAATGCTGCTGGAAGGCATTGGCGATACCATCCGCGTCTCGCTGGCCGCAGAGCCGGAAAAGGAAGTGGAAGCGGGCTACAACATCCTGCGCGCCGTGGCTTCCCGGTAGCAGGCCCGGAGGTCATCACCTGCCCCACCTGCGGCCGCACCCAGTATCCCTGCACCGAGATCGCCAACGAGGTGGAAAAGCGGCTGCAGGGCTGCAAAAAATCCATCAAGGTGGCCGTGATGGGCTGCGTGGTCAACGGCCCCGGTGAAGCCCGCGAAGCAGACATCGGCATTGCCGGCGGCAAGGGCGAGGCGGTGCTGTTCATCCACGGCAAGCCCATCAAAAAGCTGACCGGAGACAACATCCTGGATCAGTTCATGGATGAGATCTATAAACTGTAATTTGGCTTTTTTCACAGCTGCCACACCTGCAAAAACGGGTGCGGCAGTTTGTGCTGTATAAAAAGGAGTACCATTTGTGACACCACTCGTATCCAACCTGTGGCCGCAGTTCATGGTGGACCCGGCATTTGCGGCCTGCTTCGGGCAGGTCATTGTGGAGCATGCGCAGATGCTGCGGCAGGAGCGGCAGGTCATCTTTACCCTGCGCAGCGGTGCGCCGCTGGACAAAAATCTCTGTGCCCGGCTGCTGGCATCCCTGCAGCCGGATTATGAGGGCTTTGAGCTGCGCATCCAGAACCTGTTTGGCTATGCCATGCTGGACGAAGCGGCCCTGCGCGATCTGATGGAAGAGATGAAGCGGGACGGCGTGCCCATCAATGGCTTTCTGGACCGGTGCAAGATCAACATCATCGGACAGAAGATCACCATCGGCGTATGCATGGCACCAAGTTTTGCAGGAGATGCACTTTGAAAAGCTGCTGGCAGAGCGCATTGCGGCCCACACCGGGGTAACGCCGCAGGTAACGCTGCAAAGCGCTGTAAGCGAAGCCGAGCAGCACCAGATGGAAGAAAAGCTGGAGCGCAAGATCGCGCCACCGGTGGTCAAGTTTGAGAAAAAGAACACAGCACCGTCCATCAAGGTGGATGGTCTGGACCTGACCGATAAGCCTGTCACCATTTTCCACGGCAAGATGTTCACCCCCAAGAACCTCACCCCGCTGAAAGACCTTGGCGGCGAGGGCGGCAAGTGCACGATCTGGGGCGATGTGTTCTTCTCGGAGGTCAAGGGCAACTTCCGAAAAATTTATACCGTATCCATCACCGATTATCAGGCTCCATCAACCTGAAGATCCGCGCGCAGGAAGGTGAGGACTGCTCCAAGTGGGAGAGCCTTGGCAAGGGCACCACCCTCATCGTGCGCGGCGACTGCTCCTACGACAAGTACGAACACGATTATATCGTCTACCCCTACGATGTGCTCATCGTGGAGCGCAAAAAGCGGGAGGATACCGCACCGGTCAAGCGTGTGGAGCTGCATCTGCACACCAAGCTTTCCAGCATGGACGGCTTCTGTGACCCCGGCGGCATCGTCAAGCTGGCCCACCGCATGGGACATCCGGCCGTTGCCATCACTGACCACGGTGTGTGTCAGGGTTACCCGGAAGCCATGCTGGCAGCGGACGATATCCATAAATCAGACCCGGACTTCAAGCTGATCTACGGCTGCGAAGCCTACTTTGTGGACGACATGATCCCCTGTGTATACGGTGTGAAGGATCAGCCGCTGGACGGGGAGTTCTGCGTGTTTGATACCGAGACCACAGGCCTTGACCCCGGCGTGGAGTATATGACCGAGATCGGTGCCGTCATCGTGAAAAACGGCGAAGTGGTGGAGGAATTTGATACCTTTGTCAAGCCCGGCAAGCCCATCACCCCCAAGATCACCGAGCTGACCGGCATCACCAACGAAATGGTGGCGGATGCTCCCGGCGAAAAGGAAGCACTGGAAGCCTTCCTCAAATTTGCGGGAGACCGCATCCTTGTGGGCCACAACGTCCACGCCTTTGATATGCGTTTCCTGCGCGCCGCCGCCAAGCGCAGCGGCATCAAACTGGAGCCGACCTATATCGACACCCTGACCATGGCGCAGGCCATGTACCCCGGCCTGCACAACTACAAGCAGGGCACCATCAACAAGCATCTGGAGCTGCCTGCCTACGAGGCCCACCGTGCCTGTGAGGATTCTGCCGCGCTGGGCCGCATCTTCGGGGTCATGCTGAACGACCTGAAAGAAAAGCAGGTAGCAAAGGTCAGTGAGATCAACACCGGCCTTGGCGGCAACCGCGAGGTGCTGAAAAAGAAGTATTACCACCTCATCATTCTGGTCAAGAACCAGATGGGCCTGAAAAATCTGTACAAGATCGTCAGCGAAGCCCATGTGAACTACTTTTTCAAAAAGCCCCGGGTGCCCCGGAGCCTTTTGAACAAATACCGGGACGGCCTGCTGCTCACTTCCGCCTGCGAAGCCGGCGAGCTGTACCGAGCCATCGTGGATGGCACCAGCTATGAAGAACTGAAAAAGATCGCGTCCTACTACGATATTCTTGAGATCCAGCCGCTGGGCAACAACGCCTACATGGTGCGGGACGGCAAGGTGGACAGCGAAGAGGACATCAAAAACTTCAACCGCACGGTCATCAAGCTGGGCGAGGACCTGCACAAGCCGGTCATTGCCACCGGCGACGTGCACTTTACCGAGCCGGAGGACGCGGCTTACCGCGCTGTGCTGCAGGCGGGCAACGGCTTTAAAGATGCCGACAACCAGCCGCCGCTGTTCTTCCGCACCACGCAGGATATGCTGGCGCAGTTCTACTATCTGCCCAAGGAAAAAGCCTACGAGGTAGTGGTGAAGAACCCCCGCAAGATCGCGGCGATGATCGACAACAATGTTCGTGCCATCCCGCGCGGCACCTACCCGCCCAGCATCGAGGGTGCAGAGCAGCAGCTGCGCGATGCTACGTGGGAACACGCCAAGCGCGATTACGGTGACCCGCTGCCCGAAATTGTGGAAAAGCGGCTGCAGAAGGAGCTGGACTCCATCTGCGGCCATGGCTACGCCGTGCTGTACGTCATTGCGGTCAAACTGGTGCCTATTCCAACGCGGGCGGCTATCAGGTGGGCAGCCGTGGTTCGGTCGGCTCATCGGCCGTGGCCCACTTCTCCGGCATCTCGGAGGTGAACAGCCTGCCGCCCCACTATCGCTGCCCCAAGTGCAAGCACAGCGAGTTCATCACCGACGGCAGCGTGGACGACGGCTTTGACCTGCCGGATAAAAACTGCCCCAACTGCGGCACCCGGATGCTGGTGGATGGCCACGATATTCCCTTCGAGACCTTCCTCGGCTTCTACGGCGATAAAGAGCCGGATATCGACCTGAACTTTTCCGGCGAATATCAGTCCAATGTGCACCGCTATACCGAGGAGCTGTTCGGCAAAGCAACGTGTTCAAGGCGGGCACCGTGTCCGGTATTCAGGACAAGACCGCCTACGGCTATGTCAAAAAATATCTGGATGAGCGCGGCCGCACGGTGAACCATGCGGAGGAGAACCGCCTGACTCTGGGCTGCACCGGCGTCAAGCGCACCACGGGTCAGCACCCCGGCGGCATGGTCGTTGTGCCGGACACCTACGAGATCTACGATTTCTGCCCCATCCAGCACCCGGCGGATGATGTGGCAGGCGGCCTGTTGACCACCCACTTCGAGTTCAAGTACCTGCACGATACCCTGCTCAAGCTGGACGAACTGGGCCACGATATGCCCACCTTCTACAAGTATTTTGAGGAGTACACCGGTATCCCCATTGACAGTATCCCCATGAACGACCCCAAGGTGTACAGCCTGCTGACCAGCCCCGAAGCGCTGGGCGTGACCCCGGAGCAGATCGACAGCCAGACCGGAACCTTCGGCATCCCGGAAATGGGCACCAACTTCGTGCGCGGTATGCTGGTGGAGGCACGGCCCAAGAACTTCTCCGAGCTGATCCAGATCTCGGGCCTGTCCCACGGCACTGATGTGTGGACCGGCAACGCGGACGAGCTGATCCGCAGCGGCACCTGTACCATTGCGGAGGTCATTGGCTGCCGTGACAGCATCATGCTGTACCTGCTGCGCAAGGGTCTGGAACCAAGATGGCCTTTGATATCATGGAGGCCGTGCGTAAGGGCAAGGTAGCCAAGGGCGGCTTCAAGGATGGCTGGGAGGAAGCCATGCGGGAGCACGAGGTGCCGGACTGGTACATCGAGAGCTGCCGCAAGATCAAGTATATGTTCCCCAAGGCCCATGCCGTGGCCTACCTAATGTCGGCCATTCGTCTGATGTGGTTCAAGATCTACCGTCCACCGGAGTTCTATGCGGTATACTTTACCGTACGCGGCGACGACATCGACTATGAGGCCGCTGTGGGCGGCGCGGCAGTGGCCCGCGCCACATGGAAGAAGTCAAGCGCCGCCTGAAGGAAGAGAAGAACGCCAAGGACGAAGATGTGCTGGTCAGCCTGCAGCTCGTCAACGAGATGCTGGTGCGCGGCTACGAGTTTTTACCCATTGAGCTGGGCAAGAGCCGCGGCTCCAAGTATGTGGTGGAGGACGGCAAGGTACGTCTGCCTTTCTCTTCGCTGAAGGGTCTTGGCGGTGCTGCCGCCGATGCACTGGAAAAGGTGACCATCCACGGCGAAGAATATATCTCGGTGGAAGAGTTGCAGCAGGCTTCCGGTGTCGGCAGCAGCATTCTGGACCGTCTGCGTCAGGTGGGTGCTCTGGGCGACCTGCCGGAAAGCAGTCAGGTAAGCTTCTTCTGAGGACTCTGAAAGCAAAAGTGCTGCACGGCTTTAGCTGTGCAGGCACTTTTGCTTTAAAAAAGCACCCGCGGCAAAAATCGCAGGTGCTTAAAAATTCAGCAGAACGGGGGAGTGTTTACTCCACGCTGATCATATAATAGTAAACGGGCTGGCCGCCGCGGATGTGGCTGACCTCAACGTGGTTCGGGCACTTTGCCTTTACGATCTCGGTCACTTTCTCGGCATCCTCATCGCTCACGTCGCAGCCGGAGATGATGGTGACGAAGCTGGAATCCTTCTTGCACATGCCGCGTGCCAGACGGTAGGTAGCTTTGGTGATATCGTTGGAGGTGGAAACGATCTTGCCGTTCTCCAGAGCCATGATCTCACCCTTCTTGATGCGCTTGCCGTCGTACTCACTGTCGCGGGCAGCATAGGTGATCAGACCGGTGGACACCTTGTCGGCAGCAGCCATCATGTTGATGGTGTTGGTCTCGGCGTTCACAGAGGGATCAAAGTTCAGCATGGCGGTAATGCCCATGGGCACGGTGCGGGTGGGCAGAACGACCACCTGACGGTCGGCCAGCTTCTGAGCCTGCTCAGCAGCCATGATGATGTTCTTGTTGTTGGGCAGCACGAACACGGTCTTTGCGGGCACGCTCTGGATGGCGGCGAGGATATCCTCGGTGGCCGGGTTCATGGTCTGACCACCGGAGACCACTGCGTCTGCAGCCAGATCGGTGAACACGGCCTTCAGGCCTTCACCGGCGGCAACGGCAACAAAGCCATAGTCACGGCTGGGGTCCACAGCAGCGTAGACGAACTCGCTGGACTGAGAAGGGGCCTTCTCAGCAGAAGCCTGCTTTTCCAGGCTCTTGCCCTGCTTCTGACGGGCCAGGAACTGCTCGTGCATGTTCTCAATCTTGAAGTTGGTCAGGTAGCCATACTTGATGGCTTCGCTCAGGATCTTACCGGGGTCAGCGGTGTGCACATGCAGGTTGATCACATCGTCGTCCTCGATGCACACCACGCTGTCGCCGTTGGATTCTGCAAAGGCACGCATCTTTGCGGCGCTTGCACCCTCATACTTGTTGATCAGGAACTGGGTGCAGTAGCCGTTCTTGATGTCCTCCACCTTCATCAGGTCGTCGGTGAACACGCCCTTGCCGGCGTTCTCGGTGGAGAGCTTTGCCTTGTTGGGAGCAGCCTCGCCGCCTGCCACGATGCCTTCGCCATGGAACACCTTGCCCATGCCCTCAAAGATGACCATGATGCCCTGACCGCCGGCATCCACAACGCCGGCCTTCTTCAGAACAGGCAGCAGGTTGGGGGTGTCCTCCAGAGCCTTCTGGCCGGCGGTCATCACCACATCCCACAGAGCGGGCACATCCTCGGCACCGCAGGCAGCGGCTTCCTCAGAGGCAATGCGTGCAACCGTGAGGATGGTGCCTTCGGTGGCTTCATAACGGCCTTATAAGCGCCCTCGACACCCTTCTTCAGGGCCTCGACAATGTCGCAGCGGTGGCTTCCTTCTTGCCTTCCAGCGCCTTGGAGAAGCCGCGGAACAGCAGGCTGGTGATAACACCGGAGTTGCCGCGTGCGCCGCGCAGCATGGCGGAAGCAGCGGTCTTGGAAGCCTCACCCACGGTGCAGCTGTCGTCCAATGCTTCCAGCTCGCGCACAGAAGCACCCACGGTCATGCCCATGTTGGTGCCAGTGTCGCCATCAGGAACAGGGAAAACGTTCAGCTCGTCCACGCGGGAGCGCTGATTGTTGATGTTGTTGGCGCCAGAGATAATGGCGTCACGCAAAATCTTACCAGAAATCATTCTTTTTTACTCCTTGTACTTGCCGGAAAAGCCCGGCGCATTCGGATGAACCAACAAAAATCAGGCGATCACATCGTCTACCGAAACCACAACGCGGGCAACCTTCAGGCCGGTAGCCTGCTCCACCTCGTCCTTGACGCGGTGAGAGATGCTGCGTGCGGCGGTAGAAATGTTCAGGCCATAGCTCACTGCAATGTGCAGTTCGATCACCAGACGACCATCCTCCTGCGTGACACGGACACCCTTTTCCGGGTAATCAGAACCGTGCACCATGCTTCTGACGGCATCGGTCATATCACGGGGTGCCATTGCGGCAACACCGTAACACTGTTTGGCTGCTTCACCTACCAGAGTAGCAAAATACCCGGACGTAAAGCTGACATCCCCCAGAGGGAAACGGGAAGTGATCATAGTCGCTCTGCTCCTTTATGTTATTTTCATAAAACACATTCAAGGTCTGGGGCGCAGCGGCGGACAGATACACATACTGCGCCGAGAAACACCCACATTATTATACAACTTTGGGGCGCGCTTGTACAGCGCAAAATGCTGGTATATCAACTTTTTGCGCAGGTTTCTGCATTGACGGCATGGTTCGGGCGGCTTCGCACCGGGAAGGTGATAGCATAACGGACGCTGGTTGCTTTTTATCAAAACCGAAAGTATGACGAAAGAAAGCAAACAATCTGTTAAAAAAATATAAAAGGTGGGTGATAACTCTTTATCCGACTATGAAAAAGTGCTAAAATAGAAACAAGGATAGGGACTGCGGCGCAGGGTCCGCTTGTGCGGATGACTGCGTTATTTTTTGCGCACGGCGCGTGGAACAATGTTTAGGAGCTGTTGTCATGAATATTCTGTTTTTCCTTTCACCCAAGCAGGATCTGATGTATGTTTACGACGATTTCACCCTTCGGCAGACGCTGGAAAAGTGGGAGAATAACCGCTACGCGTCCATTCCGGTGCTCAACCGGCAGGGAAAATATGTGGGCACCCTGACCGAGGGCGACATTCTCTGGGGGCTGAAAAAGTTCCATGGTCTGGATCTGGAAGCGGCTGAGGATGTCCCCATTTCGGCCTTCCCGCACAAGCGCGACTACAAGGCTGTCACCGTGACCACCAGCATGGATCAGCTGATCGAAGCGGCCATGAACCAGAACTTTGTGCCGGTTGTGGATGACCGCGGCATCTTCATTGGCATCGTGCGCAGGCAGGCGATCATCCGTTACTGCTATGAGAAGGCCCGCACAGAGCAGCAGGCCCATGAGCAGCGCATCCCGGAATATGCCGCTGTGCATTGAACGATATAAATAGGTGGCCAGCCGCCCGGTTCTGCATCTGAAGCCGGGCGGCTTTTTGTCTGCAAAATACGTTGAAAATCCGATTTATGGTACCTGCTGTGTGCGATAATACAGCCATGGAACAAAAACGTTCTGAAAAGCTGCAAAAAACGAGATACAGGAGGGAACACGGATGAAAGATTTTGACTGCGTTATGTTGGAAGCCATGTGGAAGTATACACCGGCAGCGGAGTGTTCCTGTTTTCGGCCGATACGGTGCGGGAAGCAATGGAAGAACTGGCAGAGTAAGCGCCCGCAAACAGGCAGGGACTTCGGTGCAAATGTAAAATTGATGTAAAATAATTGAAAAGGAAAGAGCACGAATTCATTAAGAGACGGAAAAATGTGTAGAAAAAGTGATTTTCTTGTAAAATAAACCTTGTTGTGACAGGATAAAAAATGATATAATAGATCCAAGCGCGGTCATTGTGCGCCGTTCTGCGCAGCAGAGCGGCAGGCCGCAGCATCTGCCGGATCAAGTAGGCCCGGTGTGCGGGCAGGGCAGATGTACAAGGATCAAAAGGAAGATCATTTTTAGGAGTATCGTTATGGATATCACACACATTACCTCTCTGTTGGGTGGAATTGCGCTGTTTCTGTACGGCATGTCCATTATGGGCGCTGGTCTGGAAAAACTGGCCGGCGGCAAAATGCAGGGCGTGCTGCAAAAGCTGACCTCCTCAACGCTCAAGGGCGTTATTTTTGGCACCCTCATCACGGGTGTCATCCAGTCCTCGGCCGGCACGGTCGTTATTTGTGTCGGTCTGGTAAACTCCGGCATCATGACCCTTACGCAGTCGGTAGGTGTCATTATGGGTGCAAACATTGGTACCACTGTTACCGGCCAACTGATCCGCATGGCGGATATCTCCGGTGACAGTCTCTGGCTGACACTGATCCAGCCCAAGACCTTTGCGCCCGTGGTGGCGTTTATCGGCTGCATTTTTTATGTGTTCCTGCGCAGCGCTAAAAGGAAGAACATCGGCCAAATCATGCTGGGCTTCGGCATCCTGTTTACCGGCATGAGCCTGATGGACACCGGTGTGGCTCCTCTGCGTGAGAGCGCCGTGTTCCAGAATCTGTTCGTTACCATGACGAATCCCGTTCTGGGCATTCTGGTGGGCGTGGTGGTCACGGTGATCATCCAGTCCTCCTCGGCATCGGTGGGTATCCTGCAGGCACTGTCCAGCACGGGTCTGGTCACCTTCAGCTCTGCCATCCCCATTATTCTGGGCGCACACATCGGCACGGCCTTTACGCCGCTGCTCACCATTGGCGGCTCCTCCAAGGACGGCAAGCGCGCTGCACTGATCCATCTGTACTTCAACATCATTGGCAGCGTGATCCTGCTGGCGCTGGTGTATGCGGTGCAGTTCACCGTTGGCATCCCCATGTGGAACGATGTGATGAACAAGAGCACCATCGCAAACATCCACACCCTTTCCAGCGTGTGCGCCATGCTGCTGTTCCTGCCGTGCAGCGGCGTGCTGTCCAAGCTGGCACTGCTCACTGTGCCGGACAGCGCCGAGGAAGCACAGGAGCTGAGCATGCCGGTGCTGGATGAACGTCTGTTCAAAAGCCCGGCTGTGGCCTTGCAGCAGGCTAAGAGCGCTGTGATCAAGATGTCCCGCCGTGCTGCCCGCAATGTGAATCTGGCTGCACCGCTGCTGCTGAAGATGGACGAGGATACCGTCAGCGCCATCCGGGTGCGTGAAAACCTGATCGACCGCATGGAGGTGGCAATCTCCAACTATCTGATAAAGATGACCGATCAGGAGCTGGGCGACGATGAGAGCCACACTGTGACCGAACTGCTGAATTTTGTTACCGAGTTCGAGCGCATCGGCGACTATGCGGTGAACATTATGGAAAAGGCAGAAGAACTGCAGGAAAAGGAAGCGTCCTTCAGTGAAAGCGCCACCAAGGAGCTGCAGCTGCTGGAGAATGCGCTGAACCGCATCCTGAATCTGACCAACGATGCCTTTGAAAACAGCGATATGCGTCTGGCGGCTCAGGTGGAACCGCTGGAGGAAGTGATCGATGTGATGGCAGAGCGCCTGCGCGACCAGCACATCCTGCGCTTGAAGGACGGCGTGTGCTCCATTGATACGGGTGTCGTGTTCCTGGATGTGCTGAACAATGCAGAGCGCATCTCGGATCACTGCTCCAACGTTGCTGCCCGCCTGATCGGCATGGATGCCGGCGAGGACTACGACTCCCACACCCTCAAGAGCATCATGCACCACAACCCCACCAAGGACTACATGCTGGAATACGAGGAGTGCCGCAAGACCTACCTTGCTCCGCTGGAAGAAATGGAAGCCTGAAACTAAGAAAAACCTCCGGGACGCTTTTCCCGGAGGTTTTTTGCGTTAAAAATCAGGCACTTTTGGGCAAAGAGACAATGACCCAGCGGTGCGGCCCGTGAAAGCCGTCCACCTTGGCGGCTTTGCTGCAGGTGCCGGGGCTGGGCGGGCCGAGGTGGATACCGCGGTCCAGCTGCTTGCCGCAAAGACGGCACTGGTAATGGAGGGTGATCTGTTCTGACATGAGGACGCACTTCCTTTTATGATCGCTGCAGGCGGTTAAGAAACTTTACATCTATTATCATTATATAATTTTTACATTGGGATGTCAATAAAAATAATCAGCAAAAGTAGATAAAAATTGAGCATTCTGCACTCAATCGCCCAGATCTTCCAGCAGCAGGTCCAGTTCCCGTTCGCTGTACACGGTCACACCGCGCTTGATGCGCACGGCATCGTTCTCCGGCAGAAGATTGGTGTAGATGCCGGTGACGGTGACAAGCACATCCGGCTGGCCATTGGTGCCGCAGCGGTAAACGGCCACGCGCCCGCCTTTGTCGCACAGGCGGTAGCTTTGGGCAGCAAGCTCCGGCATGGCCTGTGCGGCAAGGTCTGCTGCGGAGGAAGGCGGTGCTTCGCTGCCGGGGTCGGGCACCGGAAGGCTGAGCTTGGGCAGGGCCATCCAGAACAGGCTGAACACGATGGTGAATACGCACAGCCCGTAGAACAGGCAGGTGCACAGTTTGCGCATGGAGAAACACGCTCCTTTCCGGCTGAAGTATGCCCCAAAACAGGGGGGCGCAGTCAATTTTCACACGGGAATGCTGTACTTTGTCCGGCAGATTGTGTTATACTACAGATGATTAGACCTATCAGGGCCGAAGATTGGTTCTTGCCCGCGTTCTGTGCACGTGCTATAATATGGTATTGCGTGCAGTTCTGTGCGCTTTGATGGAAAAGTACCAGCGCATGGCGCTGAAAAAGCAGCCTGAATGTTAGGAGGCGATTTCTATCTCCGATATGAGAAAGATCAACCGTGCCGGTGAGGGGCATTCCCCGGCACCGGCGGGGCGGAAGGTAAATGTGAGCAACAGCCGCCGGGAGTCCCAGCCGGAACCCAAACACGGCCGGGAACCCAAAGAACCAAAGGAACCCCGTGAAAAGGGCAGACATCCCATTCTGCGCTTCATTGGCCGAACCATTGCTACACTGATTTGTCTGGGCATCATGCAGGCAGTCTGGTGGCAGTGGGTGCTGTGTATTACGTGGTGCAGGCTACCGCCAACGACGGCGACCTGCTGGATCTGGACAACATTGAGCTGAGCCAGTCCAGTGTGGTGATGGCTACCGACCCGGACACCGGTGCACAGGTGGAGTATGCCACGCTGCGCTCTTCCAACAGCCACCGCGTGTGGGCGGATCTGGAGCAGATCCCCACGAACCTGCAGTATGCGTTCATCTGCACCGAGGATAAGGACTTTTACAACGAGCCCGGCGTCAACTTCAAGCGCACCATCGGCGCAATGGTCAACGAATACCTGCTGCCCATCTACAGCTCCAAGCAGGGTGCATCCACGCTGGAGCAGCAGCTGATCAAGAACCTGACCGACGACAAGAGCGCCAGCGGCATTGAAGGCGCACTGCGCAAGCTGCGCGAGATCTACCGCGCCCTCTGCCTGAGCCGCAGCTATTCCAAGGAGACCATTCTGGAAGCGTACCTGAACACCATCAGCTTTACCGGCACCATTCAGGGCGTGCAGACTGCGGCCAACGAATACTTTAATAAGGATGTCAGCCAGCTGACCCTGTGGGAGTGTGCGACCATTGCGTCCATCACCAAAAACCCCACCAACTATAACCCCTACACCAACCCCGAAAACCTGATCAACCGCCGTAACTTCCTCATGTACAACATGTGGCAGCAGGGCGTGATCAGCGAAGAGGACTACCGCAACGCAGCGGCCCAGCCGCTGGTACTGGCCGAGGAAGAGGATACCAAGAAGAATTCTTCCGTTACCTCTTACTTTACCGATGCACTGTTCACCGAGCTGGTGCAGGACATCATGGACAAGGAAAACATTTCGGAATCCGAGGCACAGAAGCTGCTGTACACCGGCGGCTTTACCGTTGAGTCGACTGTGAACACCAAGGTGCAGTCCGCCATGGAAAACCTGATGCTCAACACGGACGATGCCTACTTCCCGGCCGGCTGGCATGAGGAAGAGGTGACCTCCATCTCGGACGACGATGTACAGGTGATGAACGAGGACGGTACGCCCAAGACCCGCACCGGCGACGACGGTACCGTTTACTATTACCGCAATGTGCGTACTCAGGCAGCCATGGTCACGCTGGACTATGACGGCAATGTGATCGCCATTGTGGGTGGTCTGGGCGAAAAGAACAAGAGCCTCTCGCTGAACCGTGCTACAGTGTCACTCGTCAGACGGGTTCTACCATCAAGCCTATCGGTGCGTATGCACTGGGTGTAGAGTATGGTCTGGTGAACTGGTCCACCATGCTCAACAACTCGCCCTTGTATCAGAAGCAGGATATGGTGATCCGCGATGAGGATTACTGCCGCAAGAACGGCTGATGGGCCTTTCCGACAAGCAGCTGCGCGCTTATCCCAACGCATGGCGCAGCTGGCCCCGCAACTATGGCGGCGACTACGGCGACAACAGTGATGTGCCGCTGTGGAACGGTCTGGCCCGCTCGCTGAACACCATTGCGGTGCGTGTGGGTGATCTGGTGGGCGCAAGCAACATCTTCAATTTTGTGTACAACACCCTGCAGCTGAACACGCTGGACCCGGTAAACGATGTGGGTCTGGCGCAGATGGTCATGGGCAGTCAGACCCATGGCGTTACGCCCACGGCGCTGGCAGCTGCGTTCCAGATCTTCTACGATGGCCAGTACACCACCCCGCACCTGTATACCCGCGTGCTGGACCGTGACGGCAATATCTATCTGGAGAACAACTCCACCAGCTATCAGGCCCTGACCCCGGATACCGCTTATGTGATGAACCGCCTGCTGAAGAACGTGCTGTACTCCAGCGTGGGTACCGCCGGCGGCCGCTACCCCAACTCCAACGGCATGGAAGCCTTTGGCAAGACCGGTACCGCCAGCGACGAAAAGGATCTGTGGTTCGTGGGCGGCACGCCGTACTACGTTACCGCCGTGTGGTGGGGCTACGATGCACCCTATGATATGACCAAGACGCTGGGTAAGCAGCAGGCCAAGACCCGTACCTGTGTTATGGCGTGGAAGGCGCTGATGGAACAGGTGCAGGCAGACCTGCCGTATAAGGCATTCCCGACCTCTGCCGGTGTGGTGGAGCGCCGCTACTGCACCCAGAGCGGCCTGCTGGCAGGCGGCTCCTGCCCCAGCACCGCCGTGGGCTACTACCGCGCCGATGATCTGCCTGGTACCTGCAACTACTCCCATGCAGCAGCTCCTGCAGCGGCTGCACCTGCGGAGACTGCGGCACCGGAGCAGGCTGTCATTCCTGCGGATACAGGTAATCAGGATACAGACTGATCTGTAGCCATATGAAGGACAAAAGGCGTACTATCGGCACCGGCGCGGAGTGAATCCGGCAAGGAAATACCGCGCTTGCCGCAGCAAAACTGGATAATCTGACAAAAACGCATCCGACCTCTTGCATTGCAGGGGGCCGGATGCTATTATATTCACTGCAAGAACACTTGTGTTTGTGAGGTGAACAAGTTGGAACGCCGCTTTTATCTGGTAGATGCGCAGGTGCTGCCTGAGGTTTTTCTCAAGGTGGTGCGTGCCAAGGAACTTCTGGCCAGCGGGAGGCACGCAGCATTTCCGCAGCCACCCGCGCAGTCGATCTTTCGCGCAGCGCTTTTTATAAGTATAAGGATTGCATTTTTGACTCCGAGAATGGCCGTGAGGTGATCACCGTCATGGCTACTCTGCGGGACGAGACCGGTGCACTGCAGAGCCTGCTGGCCGGCATCAGCGCCGCAGGTGCAAGCATTGTGACCATCAACCAGTCCACACCGGAAAACGGTGCCGCACTGGTGGCAGTCACCATCCGCACCGATACCATGCAGATGACCCCCGAAGAACTGACCGAAAAACTTTCGCGTCAGCGTATGGTGGTAGGCGTGCACTGCGGGTACAATCTGTAAGCAGTCTTCAGAAAACGAGGGAGAACAACAATGGCTAAAATTGCAATTCTGGGCTTTGGCACGGTGGGCAGCGGCGTGTACGAGGTACTGTGCCGCAACGCTGCGGGTGTCTCCCGCCGTGCAGGTGAGCCGGTGGAGGTCAAGTACATCCTTGACCCGAAGGATTTTTCAAACCATCCGGATGCACACCTGTTTATAAAGAACTTCGATACCATTCTGGAAGACCCGGAGATCAAGGTGGTGGTGGAGACCATCGGCGGCACCCGCTTTGCGTATCCGTATGTAAAGGCCTGCCTTGAGAGCGGCCGCAGCGTATGCACCTCCAACAAGGAGATGGTGGCCACCTACGGCGCAGAGCTGCTGGGCCTTGCCAAAGAGCACGGCTGTGCCTTCCTGTTCGAGGCTTCTGTGGGCGGCGGTACGCCCATCATTACCCCGATGCACCAGTGTCTGGCGGCAAACGTCATCACCGAGGTGGAGGGCATCGTGAATGGCACCACCAACTTCATGCTCACCAAGATGGTGCGCGAAAATCTGGGCTTTGACGATGCGCTGAAGATCGCGCAAGAGCTGGGCTACGCCGAGACGAAGGACCCCAGCGACGATGTGGACGGCGTGATGCCTGCCGCAAGATCGCCATTCTGTCCTCGCTGGTGTGCGGCCATCAGATCTACCCCCAGAACATTCCCACCCGCGGCATCCGTGCCATTACCACGGCAGATGTGGAAGCGGCGGAAAAGCTGGGCTGTGTGATCAAGCTGATCGCATGGATGAAGCGCGGCAAGGACGGCAGCGTGGCTGCCGGTGTGGAGCCGTGTCTGGTGCCCAAGGCAAACCAGCTGGCCAGCGTGGACGATGTGTTCAATGCAGTGCTGGTCAAGGGCGATATGCTGGGCGACGTGGTGTTCTACGGCAAGGGCGCAGGCAAGCTGCCCACCGCCAGCGCCGTGGTGGCCGACGTTGTGGATGCCTGAAGCATGGCTCCAAGGTGCACGACAGCCTGTTCTGGCAGCCTGCTGAGCCGGTGGAGGGAATGCTCACCGACCCGGCTCCTGCTGCATATTATGTGCGTGTAGCAGGCATTGCTCCGGCGGTGGTGGAAGCCATCTACGGCTATGGCAGGGTGGTGGACGAACGCTACGAAGGCTGCGCTTACTTTGTGGAGCGCGCCGACGAAAAGGCACTGGCCGAAGCAGCCCGCAAGGTGGAAGCCGTGGGCGGCAGCGTGAAGCTGGTGCTCAAGCGTCTGCCGGAAGAAAACTGATAACGGAATAAGGAAAGGTGCGGCGGCTATGAAGATCAAGGTTTCTGTCCCGGCCACCAGTGCAAACATCGGCTCCGGCTTTGATGCGCTGGGTCTGGCGGTGACGCTGTATAATACGGTCACCTTTGAAGAGAGCGAAGTGCTGGATATCTCGTCTGCGGACGGTACCCGCATCCCGCGCGGTGAATCGAACCTCGTGTACCGTTCGGCAAAGGGGCTGTTTGAGAAGGCGGGCAAGCAGATCCCGCCCCTCAAGATCACTCAGACGAATCCCATCCCCATGGCGCGCGCCTTGGTTCTTCTTCGGCCTGCATCATCGCGGGTCTGCTGGGTGCCAACCGGATGCTGGGCGATGTGCTCAACACGCAGGAGCTGCTCACGCTGGCCACCTCCATCGAGGGCCACCCCGATAACGTGGCCCCGGCTCTTCTGGGCGGTCTGACCAGCAGCGTGTTTGAGGATGGCAAGGTGTACTCGGTCAAGCGCAATGTGGATGAAACGCTGTGCTTTGCCGCCATCGTGCCGGACTACAAGCTGCTGACGGAAGCCGCTCGTGCGGCCCTGCCCAAAGAAGTCTCCCACAAGGACGCAGTATATAACCTTTCGCGCGCTGCGCTGGTCCCCGCCGCCTTCTGCGAGGCAGACATGACCTGCTGGCCATTGCCACCGAGGATAAGTTGCACCAGCCTACCGTATGCCGCTGATGCCCGGCTCCAAGGAAGTGTTCGATATGGCACGCCTGTGCGGGGCAAAGGCTGTTTACGTTTCCGGTGCGGGCAGCACCGTGATGGCCGTAGCGGAAAAGGCGGAGGCCGAAAAGTTCTATTCCAAGCTGGAAAAGGGTCTGGAGCTGCTGGAAGGTCTGGACGGATGTGAAGCATTTACATTGCTGCGTTTGGATGCCGATAACACCGGCGCAACGGTGGAATGATAAATGGGTAAGGGAAGTGCAAGGCGCTGCTGACCGCTTCCGCCCGGTGTACCCCCTTTTGACAAAGGGACAAAAAGAGGAGAGTGACAAGATATGGCGTTGATCGTACAGAAGTTCGGCGGTTCTTCGGTGAAGGACCGTGACCGTATCTTCAACGTGGCACGCATTGTGGCAAATACCCACAACGCGGGCAATGACGTAGTTGTGGTGGTGTCCGCTCAGGGCGATACCACCGATGACCTGATCGCCAAGGCTGGGGAGATCACCCACAACCCTTCGGCCCGTGAAATGGATATGCTGCTGGCTAGCGGCGAGCAGATCAGCATTTCGCTGCTGGCCATGGCACTGAATGAGCTGGGCTGCCATGCCATCAGCCTGACCGGCTGGCAGGCTGGCTTCCGCACCGACCGCGCCTATACCAAGGCACGCATCACCCGCTTGGAGACAGAGCGCATCTCTTCTGAGCTGGAGCGCAACCGTGTGGTCGTTGTGGCGGGCTTCCAGGGCCTGAACAAGATGGATGACATCACCACTCTGGGCCGCGGCGGCTCCGACACCAGCGCTGTTGCCATTGCAGCAGCCCTGCACGCAGATCGCTGCCAGATCTTTACCGATGTGGAAGGCGTTTACACGGCCGACCCGCGCAAGGTGCGCAACACCCGCAAGCTGGATGAGATTACCTTTGACGAGATGCTGGAGCTGGCATCTCTGGGTGCACAGGTGCTGAACAACCGCAGCGTGGAGCTGGCCAAAAAGTATAATGTGGAGCTGGAGGTGCTCTCCAGCCTGAATCCCGTGCCCGGTACGGTGGTCAAGGAGGTTACAAAAGACATGGAAGGTATGCTGATCAAGGGTGTCGCAAAAGACACTGATGTTGCTGTTATCACGATTCTGAACGTTCCCGATGAGCCGGGCATGAGCTTCAAGATCTTCGGTCTGCTGGCCCAGAAGAACATCAATGTGGACATCATCCTGCAGTCCACCGGCCGTGACGGCAAGAAGGATATCAGCTTTACCTGCTCTGAGGCGAAGCCGATCTGGCCATGCGCGTGCTGAAGGAAAGCGCACACTTCAACGATGTGAGCGTGGACACCACCTGCGCCAAGGTCTCCATTGTGGGTGCCGGTATGCAGAGCCACAGCGGCGTTGCTTCCAAGATGTTTGAGGCACTGTCCAACAACAACATCAACATCAAGATGATCTCCACCAGCGAGATCAAGATCTCCTGCATCATCAACCGCGACGATGCCGACAAGGCTGTTTCTGCGATCCACGATATGCTGTTTGATTAAATAAAAATATAGGAATGCCGCATCGCCTTTTAGGTGGTGCGGCATTTTTGCGTGGAAAACTCCTCCAGTCGCCTGCGGCGACAGCCCCCTCTGAGAGGGGGCCTTTGGCAGAGCGGGAAACTTTTCTGTTTCGCCAGAGCCTCCCTCATTGAGGGAGGTGGATGCGAGCGTGCGAGCAGACGGAAGGAGTTTTTTCGGTCATACTTATTTTACACTTCCGGCGTTTACACAAAATGCAAAGGGGTGTATAATATACACTGTATCTGTGCGGCGCAGTGCGCTGCAAATTCTGCAAAAGGAGCTGCAACGCACCATGGAACCGACTGATAGAAATGCTGCAAAGCCCCGCCTGACCCGCGCTCAGTGGAAGCGCCGCAAGCGGCTGCGTCTGGCCCGCAACTGGGCCATTCTCATTCTCGTCTGCGCCGCCATTGTGGCGCTTATGACCAAAGGCATCCTCTGGCTGCTGCCAAAGGTGAACGCCATGCTTGCAGGGCCGCAGAGCTTTGATGCGGCCAGCTACGATGGCACCGGCTACAGCTTTGATGCTGACGATGAGCGTTTTGTGCTGGTGAACACCAATCTGCCTTTTGCCGAGGAACCCTCTCCGGCCCTTGCCGATGCCGATGAAGCCAGCGGTATCCAACTGGAGGCCGAAGCAGCTGCAGCCTACCAGAAAATGGCTGCGGCTGCGGCCGAGGACGGCGTTGCACTGGTGCTGACGGCAGGCTATCAGGACGCAGATGCCCGCAGCGCGGCCTATGAGACGCAGAAGCAGCAGTATCTGGAAAAGGGCAAAACCGAGGAAGAAGCGCCAGCCTTGCGGCAGATATCCAGCCGCCTGCGGAATGCAATGATCACGGCACCGGCTATGCGGCGGATATCCTCAGTACGGACTACCCGACCCGTGATACCGGCTTTGATACGACCCGCGCCTACGAGTGGCTCACCGCCTACGCCGCCGAATACGGCTTTATCCTGCGCTATCCGCAGGACAGGCAGGCTGCTACCGGCGTGGTGTTTGAGCCGTGGCACTGGCGGTATGTGGGCGTTGAAAATGCCCTTGCCATCCGTGCCAGCGGCTTGAGTCTGGAAGAATTTCTTGCCTTGCAGAAGGCATCATAAAAATAAAAGCTCCCTGTGAAAGCAGGGCGGAGGAACAAATTGGAACGTACTTTCATTGCGCCGGGTGTGCATCTTTCCTGTGACCCGGCGGAAAAATTCAACCGCTGCCGCATCAGCGTCCACTTTGCCTTTCCGGCAAAGCGGGGAAACGGCCACAGCACATGCGCTGCTGCCGCTGGTGCTGGAGCGCGGCTATGCCGACTGCCAGATATGACCCGCCTGACCAAAAAGCTGGCCAAGCTCTACGGTGCAGACCTCACAGTGGATGCCCGGCCCATGGGCTGCAGCCACAACCTGTGTGTTAGTGTTACCGGCATCAAGGATCAGTTTGCGCTGGAAGGGGAGACCCTTACAAGGGAATATGCATCCATTGCACTGGGTGCGGCCTTTCACCCGTATTTTGTGGGCGGCACTTTTGATCCGGAAGCGTGGGCATTGAAAAGCAGATGCTGAAAAAGGCGCTGGAAGATGAAATCAACGATAAGCGCCTTTACTGCCTGCATCAGGCCAACCGGGAATTCTTTGGCGACAGCCGGCGGGTGTGCGGCAGGAGGGCTATCTGGAAGAGGTGGAAGGCCTGACACCGGAACAGCTTACCGCGGCCTATTACGAGATGCTGCGCACCGCCAACATTGAACTGCTCGTGCTGGGCTGCACGGCAGAGCAGACCGCTGCGGTAAAGGATGCACTGCTGGCAGAGCTTGCGGCAATTGACCGCGCACCGCTGCCGCTGGCGGAAAACATTGCCATGCCCCGCCGGGAACCGGTGCACAAAACCGAAACCTATGATATGGTGCAGGCGAAGCTCTGTATGCTGTTCACGCTGGGCGAACCCATGCGCACCGAACAGCTGGCTGCTGTGCGCCTTGCCATGGCGCTGTACGGCGGCAGTGTGACCAGCCGCCTGTTCCTGAATGTGCGCGAGCGTGACCACCTGTGCTACTACTGCTCGTCCTCGTTCCAGAGCTTTACCGGAAGCATGGCTGTGAACAGCGGCGTGGAGCACGCCGACGCAGCCCGGGCAGAGCAGGCCATCTTGAAGGAACTGGCCGACCTGTGCGATGGCCCCATCACCGACGATGAATTTGAGGACTGCGTCGGGGTCTGCTGAGCGGGATGCAGGGGGTAGAGGATACCTTGGGCGGCATCGAGACATGGTATTACATTGAAGTGCTGCGCGGCGGCGACCCGGCCAAGGTGCAGACACCCGCCGAAGCCCGCGCCGCTCTGCAGGCCGTGACCAAGGACGACGTGCGCGCCATCCTGCGCAAACTGACCCTCTCGGTCAGCTATCTGCTCACAAAGGAGGTGGCCGCTCATGCCGCAGAATAACCAGACCCTGCTGGAAAAGACCGTGGCTGACCAGTGGCAGACCCTGCCCTCCGGACTGACCGTTATCGTGCGGCCCATGCCGGGCTATTCCAGCACCCATGTCATTTTTGCTACCCGCTTTGGCTCCATTGACCGGGATTTCCGGCTGGACGGCAAAGAGGTGCATCTGCCTGCAGGCGTGGCACACTTCCTCGAGCACAAGATGTTTGAAGATCAGGACGGCGATGCCTTTGCAAAGTATGCCAAGACCGGTGCCAATGCCAACGCATTTACCAGCTTTGACCGCACCTGCTACCTGTTCACTGCGACCCAGCAGCTGGACGAAAGCTTGGATGTGCTGCTGGGCATGGTGACTCATCCGTACTTTACCGAGCAGACCATCGCCAAGGAGCAGGGCATCATCGGGCAGGAGATCAAAATGTACGATGACAGCCCGGACTGGCGGCTCATCACCGGTCTGTTCGAGTGCTTGTACCATGAGCATCCCATCCGCAGCGATATCGCGGGCACGGTGGAGAGCATTGCTGAGATCACGCCGGAGATGCTTTACGACAGCTGCAAAGCCTTCTATGCACCGGGCAATATGGTGCTGGCGGCTGCCGGCAACACTACCATGGAGCAGATCCTGCTGCCTGTGAGCGCCATGGCCTGATGAGACCGCGCAGCACCGAAAGGGTGCAGCGGCTGTGGAAGCCGGAACCATGACGCTGGCGGCAGCCCATAAGACCCTGAAAATGCCGGTGTCCAAACCCTGCTTCGGCGTGGGCTTCAAGGAGAAGCCGTTGCCCCCGAACGATCTGCGTACTGAAGCGCTGTATGATCTGATCCTGAGCTGCATCACAGGCGGCATGTCGCCGCTGTACCGCCGCCTGTACGACGGGGGCCTTGTGAACCCCGGCTTTGGCGGGGAAGTGCTGCGGGTAGACGGCTGCTGCTGCATCCTGTTCACCGGCGAGAGCGATGCCCCCGATGCCGTGAAGCAGATGCTTCTGGACGAGATCGCCCGCATCCGCGCAGAAGGCGTGGACCGGGAGATCTTTACCCTGTGCAAGAACGAAAAGTACGGCCAGCTGATCGAAAATCTGGAAAATGTGGAGGACTCGGCCAGCCAGATGGCAGACTTTGCCCTCTCCGGCCAGACGGTGGCGCAGCAGATCACCATGCTGGCAGGGCTGACTGCCGAGGATGCGGACGCTGCGCTGCAGCACATCCTCAGCACCGACCGCATGGCTGTGATGGATATTTTGCCAGATGGCACTGCGCCGCTGGCCGAGAACGAGGAGGAAGCAGAATGACAAATCTGGTGCAGTTCCCGGGGCTGGGCCTGAGCTTTGAGATCAACCGCGTGGCCCTTTCCATTGGCGGGTTCAATATTTACTGGTATGGCGTGTGCATTGCCTTTGGCATCTGTCTGGCGCTGGTATTTGCGTTCCGCCACAGCATCGAGTTCGGCGTGGACCCGGACAGCATGGTGGACGTGATCTTGATCGGCATCGTGCTGGGCATTGTCAGCGCCCGCGCTTACTATGTGGCCATGGCACCCTTTAAATACGAAAGCATCTGGGAGATGATCGCCATTCGGGATGGCGGCCTTGCCATCTACGGTGGCATCATCGGCGGCTTTCTGTTCGGTGGCTTGGCCTGCAAACGGCGGGGCGTGCCGGTGCTGCCCATGTTCGACCTGACCGCTATGGGTTTTCTGCTGGGACAGGGCTGCGGCCGCTGGGGCAACTTCTTCAATCAGGAGGCCTTTGGTTGCAACACCACCCTGCCGTGGGGCATGTTCAGCGAAACGACCCGCGCTTACCTGATGGGCAGCACAGTCACGGCCCAGAGCGGCGTGACCATTGACCCGAATCTGCCGGTGCATCCCACCTTCCTGTACGAAAGCATCTGGTGCTTCGTGGGCTTTCTCCTGCTGTTCCGTTACATTAAAAAGCGCAAGTTCAACGGTGACATTGCCCTGCGGTATATGATTTGGTACGGCGCGGGCCGCTTCTGGATCGAAGCCCTGCGCACCGACAGTCTGATGCTGGTGCCCTCCATTGGTCTGCGGGCATCCCAGCTGGTGGCAGGTATCGCTGTGGTAGTCGGTGTGGCTGCGGAAATTTACTTCACCCACAAGTTCAAGGACAAGCCCCTGATGGTAAAGCTGGCAATGACGGCGGACAACAAAGCCGCAATCAATAAGCTGAGCAAAGGAAAAACTGTTATCAGTCTGATGACGGATACAGATACTGAACTGCTGGCCTCCAGCCCGCGCAAGCTGTTCATGGAGCGCACCGAAGCCTACAACGCGGAAGTAAAACGCACCATCGCGGAAAACAGAAAGACGGAAAAATAAAAAATCTTTCGGAAAGAGGAAAATTCCTCTTGCATTTCCATCGCTTTTTTGCTATACTATTCTAGCCGCGTGGTGTGGGCGCCTGAAATGGCCCAGTGTAAGGGCCTGCCTTTACGACCAGCGAGTACAACGAAAAGGAATGAACAAAATGTACGCAATCATTGTTACCGGCGGTAAGCAGTACCGCGTGGAGCAGGGCGACATCGTCTACATCGAAAAGCTGGACGTTGAGGCCGACTCCGAAGTGAAGTTTGATCAGGTTCTCGCTATTGGCGAGGAGGGTTCTGTGAAGGTTGGCGCTCCCGTTGTTGAGTGCTACCGTTACTGCCAAGGTCATCAAGAATGGCAAGGGCAAGAAGCTGAACATCATCACCTATCGCGCAAAGAAGCACAGTGCTCGCCGCATGGGCCATCGTCAGCCCTTCACCAAGGTTGAGATCACTGCGATCAACGGCTAAGTAGGAGGTATATTACAATGGCACATAAAAAGGGCGTAGGCAGCACCAAGAACGGCCGTGATTCTGCGGCTCAGCGTCTGGGCACCAAGCGTGCAGATGGTCAGTTCGTTCTGGCCGGCAACATCCTCGTTCGTCAGCGCGGCACTCACATCCAGCCGGGTGAGAATGTCGGCAAGGGCAGCGATGATACCCTGTTTGCTCTGGTCGATGGCACCGTTCGTTTCGAGCGCGTGGGCAAGAGCGGCAAGAAGTGCAGCGTCAAGCAGTAACTTCTTTCTAAAATCTGCAACACAGAGAGCCGGACCTCGTGGCCCGGCTCTTTTTGATGAAAAACAGGAGGGCCTGTATGGCAGCACAAACCAATTTTATCGACATCGCCACCATCTGGCTCCATGCCGGCAAGGGCGGCGACGGCGCGGTGAGCTTTCATCGTGAGAAGTTCGTG